>Ga0129345_1000005_pt1 | contig 59544 bp, 67 predicted proteins | sample CPBDNA_FD_94425 | JGI IMG/M metagenome (GOLD analysis project Ga0129345, IMG submission 94425) | Freshwater to marine salinity gradient microbial communities from Chesapeake Bay, USA - CPBay_Sum_20_0.8_DNA | ecosystem: Environmental > Aquatic > Marine > Coastal | place: USA: Chesapeake Bay...
AGAACAACTGAAAACGGCGTCCCAGCATCTAAAGTTTTACCATTTAGTAGAACTCACTTAAATGCTAATGAGATTACTGCATCAACAAATGGTGCTACAAAAACAACGTTTACCTTTACTTCGCCGGTTATGGTTGAGGCTGGAAGGGAGTATGTTGTAGTTATTTTACCAGATGGAAACAGCCCAGAGTATAAAGTTTGGACAGCTAAAGCTGGCCAGAAAGATGTTAGAACAAATATTGTTAACAACCAAGACTGGGGTCAAGGTACTATGTTCTTATCTACAAACAACAGAACATGGACAGAGTATGTAGATGAAGACCTTAAGTTTACTTTGTATGCAGCTGTGTTTGCTTCTCAGAGAGCTACAGTGTTAACAGAAAATGAAGACTATGAGTTCTTCCAATCAAACACAACAAACATTAACGGAAACTTTACTGCTGGTGAAGAAGTGTTTAAGTTAGCTGCAAATGTTGCAGGTAACATTGTTATCAACAAAGGAAACAGTACAATACGTTCTACAACAAGTGGCGGATCAGATTTCTCTGCTGTTACAGGATTGAGTGCTGGTAGTAAAATTGTGTTAACAGGCAACAGTTCTACATTTGACGTTGTAGAAGTTGCATCTGTTGCAAACTCTAGTACAATTACATTAAGAGGCGCACCGAGCTTTACAGACTCAACTGGTAACTTCATGTTTACGCCAGTTGCAGAATTTGTACAAATTGATGCTAATACAAAAACTATTCAATGTAATGATAGTAATGCAACCAATAGCACATTCTTGTTTGCAAACGGCGATACAATAATTGGCGTGGACAGCGTAGCAAATGCTGTAATCAATCAAGTAGTAGATACTAACATTAGCTATCTTGAGCCAAGATTGTATAGAAATGTACCAGAAGGCACAATGCACAATGCGCATATTAAAGGTCGTCTGACTGATGATACTGGCGATTCTAGTTATGAACTTCTTATAACAAATGATAGATTCTATAGTGATTCTGCTATTAAGGTAATGAGCAAATCTAATGAGATTGTAAACAACAGTGGTAACAAGTCTTTAAATATTCTTCAAACGCTAACCAGTGAAGATAACTTTATTGGCGCAAGTATAGACCTCCAATCTCAAGAATGTTTAATATACGAAAACATTATTAATAACGATTTAACTAATGAGTATATAACAGATCAAGGTTCTGCTTCAGCAAAATACGTTTCAAGAACAATTGAGCTAGCAGAAGGCTTAGATGCAGAAGATATCAAAGTTTACGTAAACGCTTATAAACCAGCTGGTACAGATGTTAAAGTTTATGCTAAAGTACTGAACAGTGAAGATCCAACACCATTTAAAGATACAAGGTGGTCATTATTACAATCCACTGGAGCAAATGCTACTAAAATTAGCTCTGCTAAAGACAGAGGGGATGTTGTAGAATATACGTATGAGTTTGGAAATGCACCTGAGGCTACAAGCATTAACGGCACGGTAACTGTTGTCAACGGTAATACTACATTGACCGGTACAGGCACTGCATTTACATCTGATCTTGAAGTAGGAGATTTAATTAAAATAAACTTGCTAAACACTGATACTGATTATTTCGTATCAATGGTAACAGCAGTCAATAGCAATACAGAAATTGTTGTTGGTGATGAACCAGACTTTGATGATCCTCAAGGCACAGCAATTCAAAAAGTAACTGAAGAATATAAGAATCAAGTGTTTAGGGATCCTAAAGCTCCTACTGCATTTGAAGCAACTTACTATAACCAAGACGATATGAAATATATCGGTTATAAGTATTTGGCAATTAAGATTGTACTAACAGCTACAAGTACAGCGCTTAATCCTTATATTCAAGATTATAGAGCAATAGCGGTATCATTATAATGGCTAAGAAAATTTTAATAGAAACAGAAGATCAAAGATTTCTTAGGGATCCATCTAACATGGCACTTATAAATAATGATGCGGCTGCGTATGCGCAATATAAAGCTAAAAGGAACGAGAAGAACAAAGTGGCAAATATTTGTAATGAAATAGATTCTCTAAAACAAGATATGGGCGAAATCAAACAAATGTTAAGAAGTTTATCGGGGGTAAAGTAAGATGGCTAGTAATGCTTATTCAAGTGCAAATATAACCCCATCGTCAGATACGTTTAGAGAATGGGTAGACCTAACAAACAGAATTACATACGATATGGAAAAGTATGTAGTTACAACTGCTCCGTTTGGAAATACACAAGGTGCAGAGACAATAGGCAATGGTTATGTAAACGGTTTCTTTGGCGCTAATACATTAAAAGTTTTCGATGAGCTCCAAGGTGCCACAGGTAACACGACAGACTACGGTACTGGTTCGCCTACTGCCAACTTAATAATTTCTACCAACACAGTTTTCTTTGCAAACAGTACATATGGTTCAGAAGTACATGCACAGGCTAATGTTTACTTTACAAACACTGGCGTCCAGATCTTAGCTAACACAACTAATACAGTATTCATTGCAAACGGCAATGTCTCTGATTTTATATCTGACGCAACAAGAAACAGATTTAACACACAAGTCGATATCAATGCTAACGTAGATATTGATAATGGACTGACAACAATAGATTCAACAAACACTTACATTGCAAGTGGCGAACTTAATATAGATTCAAATACAGTATTCAATGCTAATGTTCATGCACACGCTAACAGATTTGAAATAAGTTCAAACAATGTAATCGTTACTGCAAATGCTAACGTATTAAGATCAAACGCTACATTAAACGACTTTAACAGTAACGTAGATATTGACAATGCTCTAACAACAATAGATTCAACAAACACATATATTGCTAGTGGTGAGTTGAATGTAGATTCAAATACTGTATTTAATGCTAACGTCTATGCTCATGCAGACACCGTAGAGTTTAGTTCTAATAACGTCACACTAACAGCTAATGTAGATACTTTCCAGTCAAATGCTACGTTAAATGACATTAACAGTAACGTAGACATCGACAATGCTTTAACAACAATTGATTCTACTAATACCTCTATAGGTTCTGGCGAACTAAACATTAGCTCAAACTTAGTAGTTAACAGTACAGCTACAAATGCAAATATTGCCGCTAACGTTGCGCTATCAGGCGCTAACGTATACGTAACTTCTACTAACGTAAATATTACAAGTACTGGCGTCACAATTGGTGATGCTAACTCAGATTTATTAACAGTCAACTCTAATACAGTATTGACTGACAAACTTAACGTACAAAAGAACGCAGACTTTGATTCAGATGTAAACGTAGATGGCAATGTACAAGTTGATCAAACTGTTACAGTTGGTAACTCTTCTGCAAATGCGCACATCTCTACAGAAGGTAATATTGATACTGATGGTACATTAACAGTTGATGGAGCATCAGACCTTAACAATACGTTAAATGTATCTGGAATTACTACATTAGAAAACACGCAAAACTCTACATCAAATACTACTGGCGGTACTAGAATATCAGGTGGTGTCGGTGTTGTAAAATCTGCAACTATTGGAGAGAAGTTAACTGTCCATGGAGCCATAGATGGTAAATCAACATTAACTGTTGCTAATAATACTGATCTTAATGGCGAGCTAGATGTATTGCGTGCAGCATCATTTTCAAATACTTTAACGGTTACAGGATTTGCTAACCTAGTAAGTACATTAGAGGTTAATTCAACTTCACAATTTGATGATACAATTACTGTTGGTAACTCAACTGCTAATCTTGTAGTATCTGCTAATGGTAACGTGGATACTGATGGACAGCTGTTTGTTAAAGGAACAACGCACCTTCAAGACCAAGCAAACGTTGATGGACTACTAAGAGCAAAAGGTGGTGCAAACGTAACAGGAACAGCTAACGTAAGTAGCACACTTCATGTTTCTACTGGCGATGGCCAAGTTAAAATATCAAATGATAATATTACAGTTGGCAACAGTACAGTCAATTCTTCTATAACAGTTAGCGGAATTCATACTGACGGAATATTAGACGTAGACAGTACAAGTAATTTGCTAGGTGCTGTTGTAATGGCTAACACATTAAACACACAAGGCAATGCTGACTTTGATAAAGATGTACAAATAGATCAAACTCTAACAATCGGTAATTCAACAGCCAACGTAGTAATAGCAAACACAGGTAATATTGATACAGACGGTACATTAACAGTAGCCGGTGCAACATTACTAAACGGAACAGTAGGATTGGGTGATGCAACTGGAGATGACATATCAATTAATGGTAGAGTCGCTACTAACATTGTTCCTAATTCTAATGCAGATCAATCAATAGGTACGTCAGCTTTAAGATGGGACGTATATGGAAACCATGTTAGAACTGTAAATTTAACAGCTACAGGCAATGCTCAAATCGATGGGTTTGTAAACGCTGTAGGAAGTGCTAATGTTGGATATCCTTTTGAAGTATCTAATACTACAACAGTAGCGTTCAAAGTACAAACAAGAAATTCAGGAAACGATAGAGAAATTATTGTTGGTAATACAGTACCAAATGCAACTCATGCAGAAGACAGATTAGTAATAAGATCAGCAATTGGTAACAGTACAATAGGCGTTCTACCACTACATGGTAATAATGTGGTACTTGGTGATGCTACTCATAGATGGGTATTCAGTGCTAACACTGGTGACTTCAGTGGCGCTGTAAATATTTCTGATACAACAGAATCTTCAAGCGACACTACTGGAGCATTGAAAGTTGCAGGTGGACTTGGTGTAGATAAAAAAGCATTCTTAGGCAGTGACGTTGTTATTACTGGATCCGCAAACGTAGGCACTAATTTAGACGTTACAGGCACATCACAGTTTGACGATGCAATTACAATTGGTAATTCTAGTGTTAATGCTGTTATTGCTGCATCAGGTAATATTGATACTGATGGAACATTAACAGTTGATGGAAAAACAACATTAACCAGTGATGCTGAGATTGGGGGCGCTTCTTCCGATACAACTTTACTAGTAGGATCCATTGGTGGTAACAGCACAGTAGGTATTATTCCAAGTGCTACCGGTAGAATTCTTGGTACAAGCGATAAGAGATTTGCAGCCCAACTTACAACAGTTAATGCATCAGGCGACATTACAGCTGGGTCGGACGTAGACATTAGCGGAGAAGTAAATGCAGCTTCAGCAGCAATAGTTGGAAACGCTTCTGTTGGTGGCAACCTAGATGTCACTGGTACATCACAATTTGACGGTGCAATTACAATTGGTAATTCTAGCGCTAATGCTGTTATTGCTGCATCAGGTAATATTGATACTGATGGAACATTAACAGTTGCAGGAGCATCAGACCTTAACAGTACATTAAATGTTGAGAACAATGCTACGTTCCAAGCTAACGTAAGTGTTGATGGAACATTACAAGTAGATACACAGCTTGACTTTGGTAACAGTTCTGTAAATGCTAACTTAACTGCCAATACCACTAAAACTGCATTTGCTGTAGACGCAATCAATGCTACTGATTTAGTAATTACAGGCTCTGCAGTGTTACCAGATGACACTACATTGACAGCTACAGAATTAGGAACAGCTAATTTAAACGTCACCGATACTACTCAGTTCTTAGCTGCAACAAGTAATTCTTCATACAAAGCATCAGTAAAATTTGGTAACGGCAACGATCGACTAGTAGTTAATTTTGCAAATGCTGTTGTCAATACACATTTTATATCAGATACTACTGCTAGAGATTTAGGTACTTCATCTAACAAGTGGGGCGAAGTATATCTTGCTGATAAAGTTAATGTTGGTAACTCATCGATATATGCTAACGTATTTGTTAACTCAACTGCGTCATATGTCATAGCTGACAACATTATTGCAAGAGATGATTTAGTCGCTGCTTCTAGTTCAGACCAAAGACTTAAGTCTAATGTATTAATAATTGACACAGCAATAGATAAAGTTGAGTCAATTGGTGGTTATGAGTTTGAGTGGAATTCTGCTATTGGAGACTTTAGAGAGGGAACTAAGGATTATGGTGTGCTAGCACAAGAGGTAGAACAAATCTTACCTCATGCTGTAACCATAAATAGCCGAGGATACAAAACCGTTAACTACAATAGTTTGATACCGCTCCTTATTGAAGCAGTTAAAGAGTTATCTGGTAGAGTAAGAGAATTGGAAAGAGTAGAGGAAGAATAAATGGCCGATAAAATATTACATGGTACCACGGAGATTGTTAATACCTCTGCCCAGGTTACAGATACAGCCCTTCCTAATACAGGCGTCACTGCAGCTGCATATACATCTAACAACACACAATTAGTGTCGTTTACAGTTGATGCCAAAGGCAGATTAACAGCAGCTAGTAACGCGTCAGTTAATGTAACTGGTGTTACATTTGGTAACACGTCTTCTCATACTCATACAGAAAACCAGAGAATTTATATATCTACTTCAGCGCCAGCTAATAATTCAGTTGGTAACAATGGAGACGTTTGGTATCAGACTCTAACGTAAGGGAGAGCCTGAGTGGCAAACATAAATTATTCAAAATCTTATTTAAGTGGATCTAGAGATTATGATGCGTCTTTTATTGGCGTAGATAACCTAGCCCCTAAGATTCTTTACGTTGGTGCTTACATTAAAGCATATACAGGACAATATACAAAAACATATGTTGGTCTGTTTACAAAAGTTTACGGCAAACAATATACAAAAACTTATCTAGGTCAGTATACAGGAACGTTTGTAGGGCAGTATAGTAGACAGTTTGAAGGCGCATTCAACAAACAATATTCTGGCGTTTTTAATAAAACTTATGTCGGTGCCTATGTAAAAGCATATAACAAAACATATACCAAAACATACATTGGCCAATATTCTCACCAGTGGTCCCATCAATGGGAAGGTACTTATACAGGAAACTTTTCTGGCGGTCCTTATGCAAGACAATATACAGGAGCATTTACAGGGCTTTTTGCAAGAGACGGGGTAGGCGTATATACAAAAATTTACAACAAACAATATACTGCAGTATATACACAGCTTTTTTCAAAAGCGTATACCAAGACTTACGTTGGCCAATACGAAAAAGCCTATACAGGCATTTATACCCACCTGTTCACTAAAACATATAATAAAGCATACGATGCTGCGTATACAGGCGTGTTCCAAAGCTATAGAACAGCTACTGAATATTTTGAAACAAACTATGCTCGTCAATATACTAAAACCTGGGCGAGACAATATGGCGATAACTATGAAGGACAGTATACAGGATTCTACGGAGCAAATTACTCCAGGGATTATACTGATCAGTATGTAGGAGAGTATGAAGGCGTTTATACTCAAAACTACGAAAGACAGTACACAGGTAATTATGTTAAACTATATCAGGGCCAATACCAGAATGAGTACGATAGACAATGGGTAGGACAATGGTCTAGAAATTGGGCTGGATCCTACACAAGACAGTGGGTCAAATTATATGGCGGCCAATGGTCTAGGCAGTATACTACTGCTCAATTTACTGCAACATACTCTACTCAATGGGTAGGTACGTATTCAAGAGCTTGGGCTGGTCCAGGTCCAGCTTATATTCGTGGATGGGGAAGATTGTTTACAGGTGTTTATGCAGGATTTGCATGGTACCAAGAAACTTTTGGTGGGGCAACATTACCACTTAATGGAGAGGAGTATTATCAAGGCCTACGCAACTATTCTGGTGGAGAGCTTATCTATTTTGGAGGAGCGGCTTATCATAGAGCATTTGTCGGCACTTACTTAAAACAATTTGAAGGTGCGGCATCGTATATAAAGACGTATTCAAGACCCCAAGTAGAGGGCGAGTTTCGTCCACCATTAATTTTCTGGAATGCTTATAATGCCACTTATATAGGGGCTGGAACTCAAAACTATGGTAGAAATTATGTTGGTTCGTTTGAGCCGCAATATGTTGGATCGGTTGATGAGGCGTTTATAGGAAACTATCAAAAAGTTTGGACTAAGCAGTGGGAAAGGCAATATTCAGCAAACTATCAAAACGAGTTTGCAAATTCATATGGTGGCACATATACTGGAACGTATCAAAACTCTTGGACAAAAAGATATATAAGACAGTACACTGGAAACTATGAAAGACAGTATGATAGACAGTGGACAAAACTTTATCAAAAGGCATATACTGGCCAATGGCAAAGAAACTGGACCAAAAATTATGTTAAGCAGTATGCAAAAATTTGGGATCAGATATGGGTTGGCATTTATGCTAAAACGTGGACAAAAAATTACAACAGACAATTTACGGAACAGTATACAAAAGCGTACGAAGGTACTAGAGACTACATTGGATATTGGACAGGCGTATATAACAAACAATGGATAAAGTCATATCATAAACAATATGAAGGTGCCTTTGAGGGTGTGTTCACTAAACAGTATGAAGGATCTTTTGATAAGAATTATATTAAGCAATATGAAGGTGCCTTTACTAAACAATGGACAAAAGCCTATAGTAAAAATTGGACTTCACAATGGTCAGGGACCTACTCTCGTCAATTTACTGGCGTACAGTACTATGGCGGAAATGACATAGGAACATTCTCAAGAGTGTTTGTTGGTCTGTATACTAAGCAGTATACAAAACTATACGAAGGCGCATTTAACAAAGATTATATAAAAACATATAATAAGACTTACTTAGGCGATTACGTCAAAACATATTCTGGCCTTTACACTAAGACATATCTTGGCCAATATACAGGAACTTTTGAAGGTGCATTCAATAAACAATTTGAAGGTGCATTCACTAAGCAGTATGGTAAAACGTATACAAAGGTATACGAAGGTGCATTCAACAAGCAATACGAAGGAACCTTTGTTAAGTCATATGGTGGCGTATTCGTAGGAAACTATGCTAGCGTATCTAAAGCACTTCATTATACAAACAATTATACAGGACCTATTTCATATGTTACTAGTTATGCTACCACAACGTCCGTTGCAAATACTAAGACAGGAGAATTAACTACTACTAGTGGTGGTGTCAGCAATATCAATGAAAGCGGCACAATGAAGCAAGTCGAAGAGCTTAATGTTAAAATAGCTGATGAATGGAAAAATGTAATTGTTGCTAGGATTAAAGAGGGAGATGAGTGGAAAGTTTCTCATGTTAAGTATCAAAGGCACGATATAACAATCTCTTCTAATACAACTAATTATGTTTTGAGAACCGAATTAAACAATCTTGGTGCAAGTCCTGGAACGCTTCCTCAGCATGTAAACATTACTATTGAACCTGGGGTATTTTTATTTGGAACATCCACAACTTCGCCAGCATTGGATTTGAGTACTTTGAATGTGCTTAGGTCAATATTCAGACATAAAGTTAGAATACTAATTAAAGATGGTGGTGGTATAATTGGATCTTCTGGTGCCAAAGGAACAACAACACCAGCCACAAGAACAGGATCGAGTGGTGGTAATGGCGGTAATGCTATTAAGACTGGAAATGGCGTAGATTTGTTTATAGAAAACTACGGTACAATATCTGGAGGCGGTGGCGGTGGTGGTGCCGGTGGCTTCCCAGTCAATGGTTCTACAGAATCATTAGCAGGCGGTAATGGTGGTCATGGTGCTGGTTACAATACTACATTAGGCTATATTACAGAAAACAGTTCAAATAGAAATGGCACAGATAGTGCTGTCAATTATGGAATACATGGAGGAGACGGAGGATTACTAGGCCAATTAGGTATAGGAGCTGGCGGATTTAATGATTCACCAGCAGCTGGTACAAATGATATTAGTGAGCCTAATCCAGGTACAAACTATACTCAGTATGGTCAATCTGGTGACGGAGGAATTCCTGGATCTGCTATCATTGGTTACGATGCAGCTAGGATTACATTTATAAATACCGGTAGCGTCTATGGTGACAGCGCTTACAAATTTAAGGCATAGTATTAATGGGTAATCCTCTAAGATTAAAAGAAACTGGTGGCGGTACATTTCTTGGTTTACAAGAGATGCAAGACGCCGAGATGGACTATGCTGTTCATCAGGTTCTTACAGAATTTTCAGTCTCATTAACTGCAACAGGAACCATTAATATAAATGGTGACGGAACGGATGCGGGATCATTTTCTGATACTACCAGAACAGAGGCGGTAGGATTTCACCCTTCGCAAAATGCAATATCAACCAGCACGTATACGTTAAAACAAAACTTAGCATCTACGTCAGAGTCGTCTATTGTATATCCTTTATTTGTCGACGACAATGGATATGCAGCAGAGCATAGCAACAACCTATCTTCTACCATTATTTCAAGAGCTCTTTCTAATCTAGTTTCTAATGGTTTGGGATCATATTGGTTATCTGAAGTAAATCCAAATGCAAGTCTTTATAGTGATTCAGGATACAGCGTAACAGATACAAACAAGCAAGGTACCACAGTATACAAGCTATGGAGAAAAGACCAAGGCGTTTCTAGTCCTTCAGTAACTAGACCTGTAAGACTAAACAGCAGCTCAATTCAAGAAATGTCAGATGCAGAGATTAAAACTCTTGCAGCTCGATTAAGAAATCAAATAGTAGATACAGGAATTGGAACATATAGATTAGCTTCTACTAATCCAGCTGCACCGGGTGAGACTTGGGTGTTAGTTAGTGATGATATTACAGATACAAGAAACACTATTTCAAGTCAGCAATATGGTGCTACGTATGTAGGTGCATTTGACAAAACATATTCTGGCGCTTACATTGGTATTTACGAAAAAGCATACAATAAGCAGTATGAAGGTGCATTTACAAAACAATATGAAAAAACTTATGTAGGTGCTTACACTGGCCAATATACAAAAACATATGTAGGCCAATACGAAGGAACGTTTACAGGAAACTATACCAAGCAATATGAGGGATCCTTCGTTGCACAATACACAGGAGCATTTGAAGGCGTCTATGTTGGCGTTTATACAAAACAATATCAAGGTCAGTATGTAGGAACGTATTTAAAATCCTATGTTGGTCAATATAGTAGACAATTTGAAGGAGCGTTCAACAAACAATACGAAGGAACGTTTACTGGATATTTTTCTGATACGTACTCTAGAATTTTCTTAGGACTGTATACCAAAACTTACTTGGGCCAATACACCGGAACTTTTATAGGCCAATATGTAAAACAATATACTGGAACATTCGAAGGCGCATTTAACAAAACATACACAGGCGTATACGTCGGCCAGTATGAAAAACTTTATATTGGAAACTATACTAAGACTTATGTTGGCCAATATGAGAAAGCATACACCGGACAGTATGAAGGTACATTCACAGGATACTATACAGGCGTAAGACAGTTTGAAGGCGTGTATGCTGGTAACTATGAAGGAACGTTTACTAAGCAATATGTAAAAACATACGAAGGCGCTTATGAAGGAGTATATGCAGGATCCAGAACATATGCTGGCCAGTATGCAGATCAATATCAAAAAGCATATGTCGGTAATTGGACCAAAACTTACATTGGCATATTTTCAAGACAATTCTCAGGTACCAGAACCTATGAAGGACAATACACAGGATACTTTAATAAAACTTATCTAGGTGTAAACTATGTCAACCAATATGCAAAGCTGTATGCAGGATCTAGAACTTACAATGGACAATACAGCACAAACTATTTAAAATCATATACTGGCCAGTATACAGCTCAATATGAAGGCACTCGTACGTTCGAGGGCACATATGCTAGTACAACGGAATTCTACACGGGATTCTTCCTTGCTGGGTCTTTTGAGGGCGCATACACAAGTGCTTACGTAAAAACGTATACAACCGATTACAATAGGTTATACACCGGGAATTACACCAAGACATACGTAGGCGCGTATGTAAAGACTTATGCTAAAGATTACATAAAAAACTACGAAACTAATTACACCAAACAATACCAAAAGGCTTATACTGGTGCTTATGTAAAAGCATATACAAAAACGTACGTTGGCCAATTTGATAGATTGTGGACCAAAACATATGAGGGAGCATACACTGCTAACTATATTAGCAGCTGGAATAAGAACTATACAAAAGAATATGCAGGCATCTACACAAGACTGTATCAAAAGGCTTATGCGGGCATCTACAGTAGAAACTGGTTAAAGCAGTATACTGGCTTATATGCAAAAATTTGGATCAATCAATATACTGGTCTGTACACAAGTCTGTGGACTAAAGCGTATACTGGTAACTGGGTTAAATCATACACTGGCCAATGGAACAGACAATATCTTAAACAGTACACTGGATCCTATCAAAGATTATACACAAAAGCATACACAGGCAACTATGCCAAAATTTGGCAAAAAGCATATGTGGGACAATACGTAAGCCAGTGGACAAGAACATACGGCGGTAATTACGAAAGATTATACACTGCTAATTATAACAAAGATTATACAGCATCTTTCCAAAAAGCATATGCCGGTTTATACGAGAGAGCATTTACAGGCCAATATGCTGCAAATTATCTACAGCAATATTCCAGACAATATGGCGGTGTTTATCAAACTACTTTCTCTGGACAGTATGCTACAAATTATTTGCAACAATATTCCAGACAATATGGCGGTGTTTATCAAACTACATTCTCTGGTCAATATGCTACAAATTATCTACAGCAATATTCCAGACAATATGGCGGTGTTTATCAAACTACATTTACAGGCCAATTTACAACTAACTGGCAAGTAGCTTGGCAAAAACAATATTTAAAAAGTTATACAGGCGCTTACGATAGAACATTTACTGGACAGTATACAACTAACTGGCAAGTAGCTTGGACAAGACAATATTTAAAAAGTTATGCAGGTGCTTACGACAGAACGTTTACTGGCCAATATACGACTAACTGGCAAGTAGCTTGGACAAGACAATATCTTAAACAATATACTGGTGCTTATGATAGATTGTTTGCTGGAACGTATGGAACCAATTATCTCGTTCAATGGACAAAACAATATCTTAAACAATATACTGGTGCTTATGATAGATTGTTTGCTGGAACGTATGGAACCAATTATCTCGTTCAATGGACTAGAAGATATCAAAGGGGTTATACAGGAAATTATGATAGAGCATTTAGTGGGACATATGGAACCAACTATCTCGTTCAATGGACTAGAAGATATCAAAAGGCTTATACAGGAAACTATACAAGAGCGTTTGCTGGTAACTATGTAAAACAATGGGCTAAGACTTGGACAAAAGCATGGCAAAAGGCTTATACAGGAAACTATGCAAGACAGTTTGCTGGAACATATGGAACCAACTATCTAGTTCAATGGACAAAGGCATATGATAGACAGTATGCAGGAACTTATAATACTACATTCTCCGGCCAGTATGCAACTAACTTCTTAAAGCAATGGACTGCTAGATATGCTAGACAATACTCTGGAACATATAATACAAATTATACAAAAGACGTATTCTTTGTCGGTCCTTCAACAAACTATACGGGTAGCATTAACTATGCTCGTGATGTTGTCTTTGCTGGCGGTAAAACAGGTCCCTACTATCTAAGCACCCAATACTTTGCTGGGGGAGCAGTAAACTATAGTAACGATCTTTTCCCAAAGGGTTGGATTTCCGGTCCTAACATATTAAACGGTGAGAATGAATATAACGGTCCAGGTACTATAGCTTACACAAGAGCTATTAACTATACTAGAGGGTATACTGGCCAGTATACAAGCAACTATGATAGACAATGGAGTGTAAACTATACTAGACAATATACAGGAAACTATACTAGAGGGTATACTGGGAACTATACAAAAACATATAACAGACAATATGGTACTAACTATTTAAGACAGTATACAGGAAACTATGATAGATCGTTTGCTGGAACGTATGTAACTAACTATAATGTCAATTGGAACAGACATTTTTCAGTTACGTCCACTGGGTATTACGATGGTACGTTTACTGGAACGTACACTAGTAACTATGATAGACAATATGGTACTAACTATTTAAAGCAGTATACAGGAAGCTATGCAAGACAATTTGCTGGAACATACGTATCAAATTATGACAGGCAATACGGTACCAATTACTTAAAGCAATATACTGGCCAATACGGTAGACAGTTTGCTGGAACTTATGGTACAAACTATTCAAGAGAATATGGTAGCAATTACTTAAAGCAATATACTGGCCAATACGGTAGACAGTTCAGTGGAACATATGGTACGAACTACGACAAAGTATACACTGCAAACTATGCTCAACAGTATACAGGCAACTATGCAAGACAATTTGCGGGAACATACAACACTAACTATGACAAAGTATACACTGCAAACTATGCTCAACAGTATACAGGTAACTATGCCAGACAGTTCAGTGGAACATACAACACTAACTACACAAAAGACTATACTGCAAACTATGCTAAACAATACACTGGAAACTATACTCGCGATTATTCTGGTAACTATACTAATCAATATGGTACCAATTATACTAAACAATATACAGGTAATTACACTCGCGATTATTCTGGCAACTATACTAAGCAATATGGTACCAATTATACCAAGCAGTATACTGGAAACTATACTCGCGATTATTCTGGTAACTATACTAAGCAATATGGTATCAATTATACCAAGCAGTATACTGGTAACTATTCAAGACAATTTGGTGGCACTTACACAAGAAACTATGTAAAAAATTGGATAAAAACATATGCTAAGCAATATGCAACCTTGTATGCAGGACAATACAATCAACAATATGAAGGCGCGTTTACTGGTACGTATACATCAAACTATGGTGCAGATTATGCAGGTACCTATAATAAGAATTATGCAAACGAGTATGCAGGAACATATGGTACCAATTATACTAAATTATATGAAGGCGTATACAACACTACGTTTGTAGGCATATACAATCAACAATATGAAGGCATATTCTCTGGCACTTTCTCAAAATCATATGGTGCTGACTATGCAGGTACATATGGAACAAACTATGCTGGTGAGTATGCTGGTACATACACTACTAACTATAACAAAGGATATGAGGGAGTATTTGCAAAGCAATATGTTGCAACTTACACTGGACTGTTCATTAAAACGTATGTTGGACAATACAACAAACAATATCTTGCTCTGTATGAAGGATCTTTCAACAAAAATTACTCTGCAACGTACGAGGGAGTGTATACAAAACAATACCTCAAGCAGTACACAGGGATATGGTCTAAAAATTATATTAATATCTACAGTGCATTGTATGAAGGCGCATACAACAAAAACTATGTAGGAAATTATACAAGAGATTACATCAAGTCGTATAATAAAAATTATGAAAGAGCATACGTAGGAATATTTAACTTATTCTATTCTGGAACATTTGCTGCGCAATATGCTGGATCAAGAACATACACTGGTCAATATAATAAACAGTATGAAGGTACATTTAATAAGAATTACACTAAGCAATATGCTGGCACAAGAACGTATGCGGCTCAATATGGAACAAATTATGCTAAGGCATACGCACCTGGATACGTAAAAGCATATGCAGGTCAGTATGCTGGATCCAGAACATATGCTGGTCAATATACAGGCAACTTTGAAGGCGCTTTCAATAAGACATATGTTTCAGTAGCATATATTAAAGCATATGCTAAACTATGGGCCGGATCAAGAACATATAACGGTGATTACACTGGCTACTATAATGGGTTCTATAATAAGTCATATGAAAAAGCATATGCGGGCATCTATACAGGATACTACATAGGAATTTATGAAGGACCTCAAATATACGAAGGCGTGTATACAGGCGTGTACGAAGGAACATATACCAAGCAATACGAAGGCGCATACAACACAACGTATCTTGGAAACTACACAAAACAATACGAAGGTGCATTTACAGGCAACTACATAAAAACATATATTGGTCAATACAGTCGACAGTTTAGTAAAACATACGAAGGTGCTTTTAACAAACAATTTGAGGGAGCATTTACAAAACAATATGAAGGAGCTTACGTTGGCGACTTTGTTAAAGTGTGGGCTGGTGACTATTCTGGTCAATACACTAAAACTTATCTTGGATTGTATGAAGGAACATTTGAAGGAGTGTTCCAAAGACAGTATAGCGGTACTTACTTAAAAGTTTATACAAAAGAGTATGAAGGATCGTTTACTGGATACTACAGCAGTCAGTTTGAAAAAGTATGGTTAGGGCTATACACTAAACTGTATCAAGGTCAGTACTCGCAATTGTTTACTGGGTATTTTGATAAAGTATATGAAGGCGTATTTACTGGTTACTACACAACCCAATATACAAAAACATATATTGGTCAGTACACTAAGACATATACAAAACAATATGAAGGAACTTTTATTGGAAATTATGTTGCCACATACCTTGGAAACTATGATAATGCCTGGTCAGGATTAACTGTTGATTCTGGAACTGAAACAATTGCTACAGTTAAATTGTGGTTAAGAGTAGCTTGATGTTGACTTTATAAATAGATTCATATAGAATATCATTAACTCGTGAGGATATATTATGGCTGAAGAAGCAAAAGAAGTAAAGGTGCCTGAGGGCGTCGATATAAAACAACCTAAACCAGAGAGACCGCAGAGATCAGGATTAACTATTCCTGAATTTTCTGTCGACGCTAGTTTACCAAATATCTGCTATCCACATTATACTAACAATGCTAGAGATCAACTCTCTTGTGTTCTGATTAGACCAGATGGAATGGCAATGATAGAACAAAATATTCCTAGGGATGAAAAACATCCACTTTATAGGGATATTAAAAGACAGTTTACAGATCAAGAGATTGATCATAACACGCAGCGTGAGATTGCAATCCAACAAGCAAAAGCTAAGGATGCTGAGCTTAAAACAAAGGATGAAAACAGAGAGAGACGTAGAGCAGAGTTATGGGCACGCAAAAGTACTTTCTTAGATTTAGATATAGTTAAGAATACACAGCATAAAAATCTTAAAAGAAAATTACGACAAGCTACTAATCCTGAAGAGGCTCTAGCATACGGCGTAGCGATCATCATTAAAGAGTCTGAAAAAGATGGAGAATAAAGGATACTTATTAGTATCCACTATGTCAAGAGCATTTTACGAAGCCATGGTGATGGCAGTTGAATCCTTGAAAGATGAAGTCCCGGATGCTAAAGTTGCTGTGTTCACTCATGAGGAATGGATACGAGATCAAGATAGACCTCTGTTTGATCATATCGTGACCCCTGTTCCTGTTCATGTAAGAACTAAACTATGGGCATTAGAACAATCGCCGTTTGATAAAACAATCTACCTAGATTGTGATATATTTGTCTTAAACAATGAGATAGAAGAAGTTTGGGATCATTTAGGCGACCATGATGTTGTAATGTCAGAGAATAGGCCTTATAATGCTAAGGTAGTTTATTTTACTCACGACGACCAAGTTGGCCCAGGAATTAAAGGTGCCGAACTAGAACACTACAGATCAGAGCATATGGATCTTTATAGACAAGGTAAAGCTCATAAGTTTCAATGGCACTGTGGTATGTTTGCTTGGAATAAAAATGAACGTACTCAAAAGTTATGGCAAGAATGGCTGAAGTGGTATAGAAGGCATACGGAGCAAACTACATCACCCTTTCCAAGAGGGCTAGCTTATTGGGACACATTTGCTTTTTGGAGAGCTCTATATGAGAATCCAGAATTGAATGTAGATATTAAAAGAATGCCAAACGATGCTAAGTATAACTTCGTTACTGGTTATAAAGAAACTGAATTGAGACCTGGATCCGAAAAATCAGTTTTACATTACACAATTGATCCAGAATATACTAAGGAGGGATTTATTATCCATGAGACAAGTTTTGACACTACCTACGGATCTTTTGAAACTTTTAGATGAGTATCAACAATTCGTAATTAATAACAGGCCCGATAAACTTTTACCTAATTGGAAAACAAAAGGTAAGTTTATGAAAGAAGGCCGTCCAGAATACTCTACATCTTTAGAATGTTTGAAAAGTATGCCTGCTGACATTCATGATGGATATCCTCCTGACAGCTATGGGTATGATATGAATGCTCCTACTTTGCAAAGAGTGTTGACTGAAGACAGTGATAGATTCACACAAGCAGAAAAAGACGCCATCCAAATGTACATAGAAAAATCTGAAGAACTTGATGATACATTGGGTGCTTACATTGGTTATAAGTTCTGTGCGTTAAAGATGTTCTATCCTGAAGATGGCTATATTGCATGGCATACTAATTGGAATGTCCCTGGATACAATTGTCTATTCACTTGGAGCGATGGTACAGGATATTGGAGAAATTTAGATTCTACTGATGAGAAGCCAGGATCCATAATGCCAGATCCAGACACTAAGTTAGTTCATCTACAAGACAAAGATGGATGGCATTGCAAATTAGGATACTATGGTAAGAAAGAAGAACACAATAGAATTATGTGGCACTCTGCTTATGGAGGACCTAGAATTACATTAGGATTTGTTGTATACGATATTAACATTTGGAACGATATTGTTGAAGAGATTACATCTGCAGAATGAAAGACTTAAGATACGATTTTAAGCATGCGCTTATAGAAGAGTATAAAACATACTGGAATGCCTTTCAAGACCCAGACGATGCTTATTGTGAATTACTAATGATGGATCCATTAATCAATGACCACTTTAGAAATAGAAAACAACAAGCAAAAGGCTTTCACGGTATAACAGAAACAAGATTACTAGATCAGAATACTTTATGGTTCATTACATATGCTAAATCACTCAAAGCACTGTCTTGCATAAATGATATAAAGCAAGATGAGATAGATATTATTTGTCGAAAGAATCGTTGGGAGTCACATAGAAAAATTGTTTCTCTAAAAGACGATCATAAACCAGTGGATCCACTGACTGTTTAATAGTACATAGCTTCCGTCTCATATAAATACATACGTATTATAGGAGATTTGGATGGCAACTAAGGTCAATATAGTCCTAGATCAGGGCACTGATTTTGAAACAACAGTTAACTTAACAAACGACGAGGGAGCTCAGCTTGACCTTACAGGTATGTCTGCCGCCTCGCAAATTAGAAAAACTTACTCATCCTCTAACTCCGTAGCATTTACAACAGCACTAGCTAACAATAATGGAACACTAACACTATCTTTAAATAACGCTACAACTGCTAGTATGTCTCCAGGCAGATATAAATATGATGTAGAGATAACATCTTCTGGTGGTGTGATCACACGAATACTAGAAGGAACTGTTACCGTAACACCGGAGGTAACAAGATAATGGCAAATACGTTATTTAACACTAACAGCACAAGTATTAAAGTAAATCTTGGATCTAGTGGCGGAGTAGTAGGATCTACATTGGGTTCTAATAATGTAACTCTACAAACATCAGCTACAGCAAAAAAGAATATTAGAGATCTAGATGACGTAAATGATCTAACGGAAGTAGATGGAGGCACATTAGTATATGATGCCGCAACAGATGAGTATGTGCTAAAAGCATTACCGATTGATGGCGGGGAGTTTTAATGGCAAATACTGTCGTACAGATTAAACGAAGTAACACTACTTCACAACCAGCTAATCTGGCATATGGGGAATTAGCTTACTCGCTTGTAAGTAATAATTTATTCATTGGAACTGATTCTAACACTATCATAAAAATTGGTGGTGGGTCTGACGTCGCTTTACTAAACGTCACGCCTGGAGCAGTTACAGGAGACAAGGCATTAATTGCAAACTCTACTGGTGGCCTAGATAATATAACATTTACGAATGTCGTAACATCAGATTTAACAATCACTTCAAACGTTTCAACATTAGAATTAACTTCTAATAATATTACTGTTAACGCAACATTTACGACTGCTAACTTAGATGCTACATCAGCAAATATTGTTGGATTGAGTGCTAATGACATAACAGTCAGTAATACATTAACGGTAGATGGCGATATTATTCTAAGAGGCGACAGCATTACGCTTGGTGATGGTGGAGACATTATTAGCTTTGGTGCTACTGTTAACTCTCATATTATTCCTGATGCAAACGTAACATATGACTTAGGATCCAGTGTTAGTTATTGGAGAGGCGTATATGCAAATCAAGTTTCTGTTGGTGCAGATCCAACTTCTCCTTTACAAGTTGCAACAAAACAATACGTTGATAATATTGAAGCACAATTAGGAGGAAACAGTATTATCATTGGTCCTCCTACTGATGGCGTGTATGCAAATGGTTCTGGTAGTGGTAATGTAGAAGGTGCTATAACATCTTTGTCAAATACTACCATGATTGCAGATGCTGTAGATGCGTTGAATGAAGTCATACTTAACGTGTATAATAACACTTACGTTAGAGACGTAGTAACAACATGTACGTCTGGAAACACAGGAGGAGCACCTCTTACAAGTACACTAACAATTGACGTTGTAGGCAACGCAAATAGGTACGACATTGATTGGGGCGATGGTACATGGACTAACAACACTACAGATTCTACACCTTCGCATACATACACAGATAATACCAACTCTCCTTTTGATGTAGTTGTTTATGCTAGAAACACAAATGCTCTAGGGGAAGGAAATGTAGCCAGCTTTACTGCTACTGACTTAATTACATTATACACTGGCGATCCAGTTGCTGACTTTGATCTATATCTAGTAGTATCTGGTGGCAGTGAAATAACAGAGGCTAATATAAATCAAAATGTTTACTTGGATAACGAAACTACAAATGCAAATGACGTCACTGCTTCCTTCCATGTTAGTTGGGGCGATGGTGTTAGTACTTCCGTACCAAACACAAGCGTCTCCGGTGGTACTCAAGGAACCCGCCTTGCGCATGCTTACACAACCGGAACTGGAACTGGCACCAACACAATTACGCTTGCTATCAACACACATAGTACAGCGAACCCGGCAGCATTGCCTGACACAGCATCCAAGACAATTAAAATATTCGACACAGGAATCGCAGCACCTGAAGGCTTGTCAGGAAAGACATTTTCGCTCACTTCTTCGTCAGTTGGAAGTAATCCCAAACTTGCGTTCGGACATATTGATAATTCTACCGAAAGCACTCTCGGGACAGGAGATTCAATTACAAGATATACTACCACTGGTTCAATTCAAACTTCAGGAGAAGCAAACTCACAAGTAGTTTATGATGCATCAACAGGAGATTTATCTGCTATAGTTGATGGATCCATAGATGGAACTATTACATTTGATTCTTCTGATAATACAGGATCTAATAACTCGCTCACAGTAGTTGATGAGTTAGATTTTTACAATTTCAGTAACACAGGTGTCTCAGTTAGTGCTTCTAACAGAATTCATGCTCCAGGGTTATATTCCGGATTTAGAGCTAGAGTTTCTAAGTCATCTTTATCGACAGGCTTGCACACATATAAGCTAAGTCATAGTACAACTGGAAATACCTCAGTGTTAGAATTTGTAAAAGATAATTTAACAGGTACGCCTGTAATAAACTTTAGTGGCACTACAGTGACACAAAATTCCGCTGGCACATTAGCTTATGTGTCTGGTGTTCCATATTACACTAATGATGCAGTGATAAACGTATCAGGAGTATTAGTATCTAATGTAGCTGGCCAAACATATAGAGATGATAGTACGCCATTTAACTTTTATAGTGGCACTGATATAGAAGGTGATAGTGGCAGTGCATTTAGTACACAAAATAAAGATTATACAATACTTCCTTCATCTACATTAAATAGTAATAAACCTATAGCAAATACAGGTGTAGGTGCAAATGTAACTATAGATGACTTCACATTAAACGTCAATGGTGGCGGTAGAAGAGTTGAAGGGTTTTCTATGATGATGGAAAACAATAACGGATCAGGATCCACTGAGCAATTTTCTAATACTCTGATTGCTGTATATAATGGAAATTCATCTGGTGTAAGAGAAGATGCAATACCAGTATCTGATTCATTAGGAGCTGGTTTTGATACAGACGGAATTAGAATTAATTCGTTTAGTTCAACTAATGCTACACCAACGTTCTCATCTTCTACTGATTACTATGTTGATAATGCATGGTCAGGTTCGGTTACAGTAGCTGGTACGGATGAGGCTATTGTAAGATACGGTAATTTGCAACATTATGATACAGACTTATCAACTGGATATCTTCCAGTTGGTCCAGATCTAGCAACAGGAAGATCTGGTTCGCAATACTTTAGATTTGCATTTAAACGTACTACAATGTCAAACTTTGATTTAATTTTGACCGGTAAAGTGTCTGGCGTGTTCATTGCAGCTCCAGGAACATCTATAGACGATGCTTCTGGTTTAAATGGATGGCTGAATGCATCGACAACATATGGTGGCGCTGGAACACCTGGTAGTGATACAGGAAACGGTGGTAACGGGTCTGATGGATGTGCGTTTACATCAGGAGATAGAATTATAGATAACACCGTGTATAGCAATCAATCTTTTACATTAACATTAGGCGATCAAAACGCAACAGACGCTTATAACAATCAAATATTAGTTTCTATTAAATTAGATGATGGCGACTACTTAACTAAGTTGGAGGTACAATAATGGCTATATCAGATACCCAAAAAGTAGACCTCCTTTGGAAGAAAGTAGGATTCGGTAAAGCTAAAACAGACACAAACGATGCAAAGAAAGCTCCTAACGAAGCAATTGTATCTAATCTAATAATTAGACCAACGGAAATATGGTCAGATGCAAGCAGCATTAACGCAGTACAGCCAGCAAGCAATACATCAATTCTACACATTTATACAGAATTAGAAACTACAGAAGACGGTACTGCAACAAACAATAGAACATGGAAGACAGGATTAACTAACTGGGTGCCACCTTCATTTGGTGCAACGTATCAGTTAAAAGTGTATGCCGATTCTGCAGGATCAGGTAATCCAGCAGCTAACGGAACACAGTTATTTGAAACAGGATCTGGAAATAATGATGAATGGTACTTTGATTATCAGTCAGGTATATTAAACTTCATAGGATCCAATTTGCCTTCAGGTGTATCTGATGGCAATAGTATTTTTGTGTCCGGTGCAAGATATGTCGGTGACAGTTTTGCTACAGGAATAAAAGATGTAACATTGTATAATGCTACGATAGATAGTTTAGCCTCACCACTAAAAACCTCAGACGGTGGTACAGGGTTAACTACATTTACAGCCAAGGGTGTATTTTACGCAAGTAATACTTCTACCATGGCACAAGCAACAGGCTCTAATGGACAGATTTTACAAATTACAAATGGAGAGCCAACCTTTGATGATGTTGATGGAGGAACATTTTAATGAAATTGAGTGATCTAGAAAATGATGAGGTTCAAATGTTAAGCCAGTATATTCAAAATCAACAACAGATTATTAATGAACTTACTGAAAAAAACATGCAATTGACTACTGAAATACAAATTCAGCGCATGACAATCAAACAGCTTGAATCTATAAATAATGTTAAGATTAAATCGAAAAAACGAATTAGCGCTTTTAAGCAGGAACGCATGGGCATCCTCAAAAACGCAATTACTAAAGATTAGGAGAAATAAATGGCTTCGATTATTAAACTAAAAAGATCGTCAACAGCATCAGCAGTGCCTGGCGATTCAACCTTGCAAGCCGGTGAATTAGCGATTAACTTAGCTGATAAGAAGCTATTCTCTGCAAGGTCGAATGGTGAGACAATCACTATTTCGGGTGACCAATATAACTTAGATACCTCTGCAGGTAACTCTACACAAGGTGTTGTTACTTTAACAGTAGATAACGCTGCGTTATCTAACGACACAATTGTTTTTGTTGGTGACAACGGTACAGTAGTTTCACAAACTAACTCTTCGCATATCACTGTTGACAGTACTACATATGCAGTATCTACAGGTGGTAATTCATCTATAGGTCAAATCACTTTAACACCTACTGGTGGTGGTGATGGTTCTGCAGACACATTAAACATTAAAGGTGCTAATGGTATTGTTGTTTCAGGTAACTCTACACAAATCACAGTTACAGCTGAGAGCTTTGACTACGACTTAAGTGCTGGTGGATCTGCTACAACAGGTACGGTTGTACTTGGAGATGCAGCTGGCGATGACGCAGACGCTGATACAGTAACATTCAGTGGTGCAAATAACGTTGTAGTTAAGAACGTTGATGGTAGTAACATTGAAGTTTACTTAGCAAATGATGTAACAACTGCTACTGTAACAACTACAGGCTTAGCAAACGTAAACAGCTTAGACGTAGTAGGAAATGCTACTGTTGGCGGCACATTAGACGTAACAAGCACATCACAATTTGACGGTGCAGTCACAGTTGGTAACTCTACAGCAAATGCAGTTATTTCTGCATCAGGTAATATTAACACTGATGGTACTCTTGATGTTGCTGGCAACACTTCACTTCAAGGTGCAAACACAGACGTCGGTGGCCACTTAGATGTAACAGGCAGTGCAAGAGTTGGAGTAAACTTAACAGTTGCTGGTAACTTAACAGTTCAAGGTACAACAACTACTGTTGAATCAACTACGGTTACTATTGACGATCCTATGTTATCTCTTGGTGATAATAACACATCAGGTGACGTAGTAGACATAGGTTTCTACGGAACATACAATGACGGAGCTACTAAGCACTTTGCTATCGTAAGAGATGCAACAACAGATACAATTGTTGCTGTAAATGGCATTGGAACAGAGCCCGGTACAACCGTGACATACAATGCTGCTAACTCGTCTAGCACAGGAGACCTTGCAACGTTTGATGCTATCATAGATGGCGGAACATACAGTTAAATAATATAAGCCCCTTATATAAGGGGCTTTGAACTCTGCGTATATACGCATTGACGAGGAGCTAAATGGCATCTGTAATTAAGATCAAGCGCTCCAGTACTTCTGGAAACGCACCAAATACATCACAACTATCTGCGGGTGAGTTGGCTATCAACACAGCCGACGGTATCTTATACTCCGCAAATGCAACAGCTGTATTTGAAGTAGGTGCTAATCTCTCCAATTTAACTGTAAACTCACAATCCTTTCCTACCCAAGACGGTTCGTCTGGACAGGTCTTAAAAACAGATGGTGCAGGACAACTTTACTGGACAAACGAAGCCGGTGCAGCAGGGTTCTCCGCATTCACTCTTTACGAATTTGTATCAAGCAATAACCAGACTAATTATTCTGGAACAGACGACAACGGAAACAGTTTAGGATATAGAACTGGCGATAGCATACAGGTATTCTTAAACGGTATTTTATTAGAAGAGACAGAAGACTACACAGCAACAAATGGCGCTAACGTTGTTTTAACACAAGCAGCATCTAATAACGACTTGTTGCAAATAATGTCTTATGGGATTGGATCTTCAAACAACATAACAATTGCTGCTAATAACAACATAGGTATTGGCAATACAAATCCAGCCCATGTATTATCTGTTAATGGCAATGCATATTTCAGTGCTAACGTAACCGTCAATGACACATTGTTAGATGGAAGCGATAGAGCATTTAAAGTTTATTATGCAAACGGTGATGTAGCGTGGGGGTAATAAATGGCAAGTAAAGGTAGACATTTAGCAGACATTATAGCAGACACAGCAAGAGGTCAAAATATTGGGTCTGCTAATGCAAAAATTAAACAATCTAAAGATGCTCAAGGCGGTAAGAGACTTGGTGCTGATGCAAACGATGATTTGTTAGTTGCAAATACTACATCTGATAGAATTGGCATACAGACATCTAATCCACAGGCAACGCTTGATGTAGAAGGCGATGTTAGAATAGGTACTGACTTAGAAGACAACTCAGGGAGAGTGTTCAAAGTATATCAGGCAAACGGCAACATAGCCTGGGGAGAATAAATAGTATTATGAGTGTACCAACAACAAAAGATCAATTTAAAGAACACTGTCTTAGAAGATTGGGTAAACCTGTAATTGAAATTAACGTCGATGAAGATCAAGTTGATGATAGAGTAGATGAGGCATTATCATATTATCAAGATTATCATTTCGATGGTGTAGAGCAAACATATTACAAACACGTTGTTACCGATGATGATAAGACAAATGGGTATATCACTGTGCCAGATAATATTATTGGCGTAGTGGATCTTTTTGACATTGGTGACTCAACATCTACAAACAACCTGTTTAATATCAGGTATCAGATTGCTTTAAACGATCTCTACGACCTTTCTAGGTATGAACTGGTACCTTACTATATGAACTTCCAAAACATTCGTATGATCGAAGAAATACTGGTTGGAAAGCAGTTGTTTAGATATAGTAGAGTAGGCAACCAATTACATATTGATATGAATTGGAGTAGAATTAATACTGGCGATTACATTATAGCTAAGGCTTATAAGGTATGGGATCCAGCAACATATACAGATATCTGGAAAGATAGATGGTTATTAAGATATGCTTCTTGCTTGATAAAGATTCAATGGGGTAGCAACTTAACAAAGTTTGAGGGGCTGCAACTTCCTGGGGGAGTCCAATTTAATGGACAAAAGATATATGATGATGCGGTTGCAGAAAGACAACAATTAGAAGAAGAAATGGCAACAGCATATATGTATCCTCCAGAAGATATGGTGGGATAAAATGGCTACAAATGTATTCTTCAATAACTTTAACAATAGTGGCGAACAAGACTTAATAGAAGATTTAATTATTGAGTCTATTTCCATCTATGGTATTGATGCATACTATTTGCCAAAGACGTACTATGACTATGATAACCTTTATGGTGAAAGTGATCTAGGTTTATTCAAAGAATTTTACACCACGACTATGTACATTAATTCTGTAGAAGGATTTGGTGGTGAGGGTGATTTCTTATCTAAGTTTGGCGTTGAGCAAAGAGATACTATGACAATGTCAGTAGCTAGAAGAACTTTTGAAGATGAAGTAGGACGTTCTGATTTAGCAAACATTCCAAGACCTAGAGAAGGCGATTTAATTTGGTTCCCACTTAATCAAAAATTGTACTCATTAAGTTTTGTAGAACACGAACCTGTATTCTATCAAATGGGTCAGCTACAGTTTTATGAACTAAGATTAGAAATGTTTGAATACTCTGGTGAGAGATTCAGTACTGGTATACAAGAAATTGATCAGCTTGAGCAACAAAGATCAATGGATATATTCAGAGAGTCTCAGCTAATGATGGAAACTGGAGATTTACCAATCCACGATGAAAGAGGTGATAGAATTATATTAAGCGGGTTTACAGAATTAGATCAAGACGATATAACAGACAGTGAAAATTCATTTATAGAAACACAAGCTGATAATTTTATTGACTTTACAGATAGGGATCCATTCAGTGAAGGAGGATCGTTCTAATGTTTGGTCATGATTACTACCATGAAAGTATTAGAAAGTATATCATTTTATTTGGTACACTTTTCAATGACATTCATATAAAAAGAAAAAATAGTAGTGGCAATGTTATTCAAAAAATAAAGTGCCCGTTAACATATGCACCCAGAGAAAAAGTTACTGCAAGACTAGAACAAAACTTAAATCTAACAGAACAACAAAGTATATTGTTACCAAGACTGTCATTTGAAATGACTACTTTGCAATACGATCCAGCTAGAAAGTTAAATACTATTAATAAAAGAAGAAAAGATGCAACGGATCCAGCATTAAGAAAGAGCGTTTTTAATCCTGTTCCTTATGATATATCTTTTGACTTCAACATTTATGTTAGATATGCAGAAGATGCTACACAAATATTAGAACAGATACTTCCGTTCTTTACACCAGAATATACTGCAACAATTAACTTGATTCCAGAAATGGACATTAAAGCAGATATTCCTATTGTGTTGCAAGGAATGAGCTCACAAGATACATATGAAGGCGACTTTGAAACAAGAAGAGCGCTTATATGGAATTTAAATTTTATAATGAAAGGGTATTTGTATGGACCTATAAAAGAAACTAGTATTATTAACAATGCTAATATTAATTTTTATACATCATCCACAGCTAATCTAATAGCAACATCTACCAAATTAACTCCCGGATTGGATGAATTTAGAAATCCAACCACAAATGCTGCTGCAACGTTACCGCCTTCAGAAATCAAATCTGGTGATAACTTTGACTACATTTTTAATTATGAGGACTATTTCAATGGAGATATCGAATAACGATCCTATCAGTCAAGCACTAGACATTTCGCCACTAGAAAAAGAAGGTGAATTGTTGCCTGCAAAGACTGAAAAGGAAAAACCAAGTAACCCGGAACTAGAGAACGATTTCAAATATGCACGAGAAAATCTATACAATATTATAGAAAGAGGAACGGACGCATTAAATGGAATTGTTGATTTAGCTCAACAGAGTCAGCACCCAAGATCATTTGAGGTAGTTGCTGATTTAGTACGAACTTTATCTACAGCAAACAAAGACTTGCTGGATCTTCAAAAGAAGATGAAGGATATGCAACCAGAGGATAAAGGACCCAGTAAAGTAACAAACAATCTATTTGTAGGCAGTACAAAAGATTTAACGTCGCTATTAGAAGGTGGCGCAAGAAAAATAAAGAAAGATGGCTGATCATTATCTAGGCAATCCAAAACTTAAGAAAGCCAATATTGAAATTGACTTTACTGAAGAACAAATAAAAGAGATTGTTAAATGTAGCAAGGATGTCGTTTACTTTTGTGAAAAGTATATTAAGATTGTTAATATTGATGAAGGTCTTGTAGGCTACAATCCATACGAATATCAAAAAAATATTATGAGGACTGTTGATGCTAATAGATTCGTAATATGTAAAATGCCTAGACAGACTGGTAAGACGACTACAATGGTTGCTATCATGATGCACTACGCATTATTCAATCCAGATTTCAACATTGCTATTCTTGCTAACAAAGCAGCGACATCAAGAGAAATTTTATCAAGATTACAATTGGCATATGAAAACTTACCATGGTTTTTACAACAAGGTATCGTAGAATGGAACAAAGGTAATATTGAACTAGAGAATGGATCCAAGATATTTGCATCGTCAACGTCTGCATCATCTGTAAGGGGTATGTCTATTAACCTAGTATACTTGGATGAGTTTGCATTCGTACCTGCAACAGTACAAGATGAGTTCTTCTCGTCTGTGTATCCTACTATTTCATCTGGTAGAACATCAAGGGTGCTAATAACATCTACGCCAAATGGCATGAATATGTTTTACAAACTGTGGCATGATGCAGAAAAGGGAATGAATGATTATGCAACAGTTAGTGTTAACTGGTGGGACGTTCCTGGTAGAGATGAAGCGTGGAAAGAAGAAACAATACGTAATACATCGGAGAAACAATTCGCGGTTGAGTTCGAATGTGAATTCTTAGGTTCATCAAACACATTGATTGATCCTAACAAACTTAGAATGATGGTATATGAAGAACCAATCAAACACAACGACAGTTTAAAAATTTTCCATGAACCGCAACCTAATCATATCTATGCAATTGCTGTAGATACAAGTAGGGGCGTAGGAAACGACTACAGTGCATTTGTAGTTGTAGATGTAACAGAAGTGCCTTATAAGGTAGTAGCTACATTTAGAAACAATACAATAGCACCAGTATTATATCCAAAAGCAATTTACAATGCGGGCAGAGCATATAACAATGCATCTGTTCTAGTTGAAATTAATGATATTGGACAGCAAGTTGCTGATATACTACATCATGATTTAGAATACGAAGGTCTTATAAAGGCAGTCTGGAAGGGTAGAGCTGGACAGATTTGTGGTGGAGGCTTTGGCGGTGGAGATAGCCAACTAGGGGTTAGAACAACATCATCTTTAAAAAGAATAGGTTGTTCTATGTTAAAAACAATTATTGAAAACGATAGATTAGTTATAAATGATTTTGATATATTATCTGAACTGACCTCATTTGTATCAAACAAACGAGGAACAAACTATGAAGCTGAAGAAGGAATGACGGATGACCTTGCAATGTGCTTGGTATTATTTTCATGGTTAACAGGACAAGATTACTTCAAAGAACTAACCGACATTGATATTAGAAAAAATTTATATGAACTCAACCAACAAGCATTAGAGGATGAACTTGTGCCTTTTGGTTTTATAGATAGTGGTACAGATGATAGTTGGGATGAAGACGATGAGTTTAGAGGCGGAGAGTTAGTTAAGTCTTGGGATTATGATTATGACAGAGATCAAACTTTCTAAGAGTCAGATTTAATAAATATATCGAGAGCTTTATACACTATTTTAAATAAAGGAGAATTGAGATGCCATTTCAGGTCAGTCCAGGCGTAAATGTATCAGAAATAGATCTGAGTACTGTTGTACCAGCTGTTTCGACTACAGAAGGCGCAATTGCAGGGGTTTTCAAATGGGGACCAGTAGATACTCGTGTTCTAGTCGACAGTGAAGAAACGCTGGTAGCTAGGTTCGGGGATCCGAAACCATTTGCGAACGGAGATCTGCTAAATTCAGAGACATTTTTTACCGCAGCTAATTTCTTAGCATACGGTAATAAATTGTATGTAACACGTGTTGTAGACTCTGGTGCACTAAATGCTGCAACAGATGCAAATACAGCATTAATCAAAAATGATGATTCAATTGACAGCGTAACCGTACCAGCTGGGGGACACTTCATAGCAAGATACCCTGGTTCTTTAGGTAACAGCTTAAAAGTATCAGTGTGTGATTCTGGTAATGCATATAGCATTGCTTTAGGCACAGGTATTACTATTAGTTCTGGGTCTAATACTGCAACTGTAGTTGAGGACGTAAGTTCTAAAATCCAAGTCGGAGATAGATTAAGATTTGGTAATACAAAAATTGGTACATTTGATTTAGAGCTATCTGCTATTTCAGTAGACGGTCAAACATTATCTTTCAAAAACAAATACACAGGGTCTGATGATCTTTCATCTTTTACAGGTGCAACAAGATATTGGAAACACTTTGACTTAGTCAGAGCAGCTCCTGGAACATCAGCTTTTGCAACAGCTAAAGGTGGTGTGGGTGATGAAATTCACGTAGTTGTTGAAGACGAAGATGGTGATATCACAGGTGTCAAAGGAACAGTTTTAGAAGTATACGAAGGCGTATCAAGAGCAACAGATGCTAAAACAGAAGTTGGCGAATCTAATTATTGGATCGATGTAATCGAAAGATCCTCTGGTTGGATTTATGCAAAGAATGCTGCATCGTTAGCTGCTGACACAACAGCTGCAACAGCAACTGCATTAAGCTCTAGCTTAGCAACATACCAATCAATGAGCGGTGGTGTTGACTCATCTAACGAATCTTCTATCGCATTAGGCGAAGTAGTAGCAGGGTATGACTTATACAAATCTGCAGAAGACGTAGATATCAGCTTAGTACTTCAAGGTAAGGCAATAGGTGGAACACACAAAGTAGGCCTTGCTAACTATATTAGAGACAATATTTGCGAATCAAGAAGAGATTGCGTAGGGTTTATCTCTCCAGACAAAGATGACGTAGTCAACAATGCTGGTGATGAACACACAGACGTAGTAGAATTCAGAAATCAAATTGCTGGTTCTTCTTACATCTTCATGGATAGCGGATACAAATATCAATACGACAAGTATTCCGATAAGTACAGATGGATCCCTCTTAACGGTGACATTGCAGGTTTAGCTGTAAGAACAGATGAACTAAGAGACGCATGGTTCTCTCCTGCTGGTTACAACAGAGGCCAAATCAAGAACATCGTAAAACTTGCATTTAATCCTAAGAAGGGTCAAAGAGACGTCATGTATCAAGCAGATGTTAACCCAGTAGTAACATTCCCTGGACAAGGCACAGTCTTGTTTGGTGATAAAACATTACTAGGTAAGCCTTCTGCATTCGATAGACTAAACGTAAGAAGATTGTTCATCGTACTTGAGAAAGCAATCAGCACTGCATCTAAGTTTACATTGTTCGAATTCAACGATCAGTTTACCAGAGCGCAGTTTAGAAATCTGGTAGAACCGTTCTTAAGAGATGTACAAGGTAGAAGAGGAATTACAGACTTCAGAGTTGTATGTGACGACACAAATAACACAGGAGAAGTAATTGATAGAAACGAGTTTGTTGGAGACATTTACATCAAGCCTGCTAGATCAATCAACTTCATTCAGTTAAACTTCGTTGCAGTAAGAACTGGAGTAGAATTCTCAGAGATTGTTGGTCAATTTTAATAAATAGGAATAGGAGACAAAAATGGCTTTTAACATTAACGAAATTAGGTCACAGCTAACACTTGGTGGTGCTAGACCTACCCTGTTCCAAGTAAACATCTCTAACCCAGCAAACAGTGCTGGTGATCTGAAAACTCCATTTATGGTGAGAGCTTCTCAGGTTCCAGCATCTACTTTAGGTTTTATCGAAGTACCATATTTCGGTAGAAAGGTAAAGATTGCAGGCGACAGAACATTTGCTGAATGGAACGTAACAGTAATCAATGACGAAGACTTCTTAATTAGAAATGCTATGGAAGAGTGGATGCAATCAATCAACTCTCACCTTGGCAACGTAAGAGGCTTCGGATCTGCGAGTGACTTATCTTATAAGTCAACAGCACAGGTCATTCAATATTCTAAGACAGGAGTACCTATCAGAGAATATAGCTTCAACGGTTTATTCCCAGTAAACATTACTGAGATGGAAGTTGACTGGAATGCCACAGACGTGCTTCAAGAATTCCAGGTCACTTTCCAGTACGACTGGTGGGAAGTAACTGGTGGTTCTACAGGGAACGCAGGCGGAAACTAAGATTAAAGGGCAACAACTCGTTGCCCTCTTTTCTTTTATAGGGTATGATATGCCCTTTATAAATATATAATGAGGTAACCCCTATGGCAGAATTATTCGGATTCGAGATAAAAAGAAAGTCCACAGATCAGGACTTAGGCTCATTTGTAAACAAATCAGAGGATGACGGCGCTGTCGTTGTCGCTGAAGGTGGTGTTTATGGGCAATACGTAGATCTCGAACAGACAGCAAAGAACGAAGGCGAGCTTGTAACTAGATATCGTAAGATGTCTATGCAGCCTGAATGCGAAAATGCTATTGACGATGTTGTAAATGAATCAATTGTTTACGAACCGGATAGCCATACAGTCGAAATCAATTTAGATCAAGTCGAAGTCACAGACAGTATTAAGAATAAAATATTTGAAGAATTTGACACAGTAAAAGATCTGTTAGACTTTGAAAGACAATCATACGAAATTTTCAGACATTGGTATATTGACGGAAGGTTATACTACCACGTCATTATAGATGAACAAAATGTTCAGAATGGTATTCAAGAACTTAGATACATAGATCCTAGAAAAATTAGGAAAGTAAGGGAAGTCCAAAAGAAAAACAAAGGACAAGGACCTAACAGAATCACACTTAACCAAACAAAGCAAGAATACTATCTGTTCAATGACAAAGGATTTAAGGGCGGACCAGGAGTAACAAATCCCGCTCAAGGCACTACAAACGGTCTTAAGATAGCCAAAGATAGTGTGTTACATTGTACATCTGGATTAATGGACGAAGCAAATAAAATGGTATTAAGCCATTTACATAAAGCCATTAAGCCTTTAAACCAACTAAGAGTCTTAGAAGATGCAACAGTTATCTATAGAATATCAAGGGCACCAGAACGAAGAATATTCTATATCGATGTTGGAAATTTACCAAAACTAAAAGCCGAACAATATCTTAGAGATATGATGGCTAAACATAAAAATAGACTCGTCTACGATGCAACTACTGGTGAGCTAAGAGACGATAGAAAGTTTATGACTATGTTAGAAGATTATTGGCTACCAAGAAGAGAAGGCGGCAAAGGTACAGAGATTACTACCTTACCAGCTGGACAAAACTTGGGAGAAATGGACGACGTATTATATTTCCAAAAGAAATTATATAGAGCTCTAAATGTTCCTGTATCAAGATTAGAACCTGAACAAGGGTTTGCAATTGGTAGAGCGTCTGAAATTAGCCGAGACGAAATTAAGTTTCAAAAATTTATTGCAAGATTAAGACTTAAATTTTCTAGATTATTTGAATCTGCATTAGAAAAGCAACTGGTGTTGAAAGGTATTATTACACCTGACGACTGGCCCGCCATTAGAAGAGAGATGAGATTCGATTATGTCACTGACAGTCACTTCTCTGAACTTAAACAACTCGAAATCTTTAGAGAAAAAATCAGTGCTGTTAATGATGTGGATCCATATCTTGGAAAATACTTCTCAACTATGTGGGTTAAGAAGAATGTTCTTAAGCAAACAGACAAAGAAATTGAAGATATGCATGCTGAGATGATGGCTGATACAGAAGCCGAGCAAGAAAATATGGACCAATATGGCCCAGATCAAGGCGAAGAACAGCCTGATCAGGACAATGGATTCCCTGAAGCACCGCCTGAGCAAGTGTAAGATATATAAATATAGCAGGAGATTATTATGACAGATAATGTAAAGAGTATTGTTGATTTGGCAATGGACGACAAACCAAATAAAGCTAGTGAAGTTTTAGATGATATTTTGAGAGATCGATTAGCTGCTAAAGTTCAAACTATGAAAAATGAACTAAGCAACGATATGTTCGGTCAGGAATATCAAGGTGACGTTGATGCTGAGCCAGTAGAAGATCAACAAGAACTTGATTTAGAACCTATTGAAGACGAAGAGGAGCTAGATCAAGAAGAACTCGTTGATGATGGTGAAGTAGAAACTGAAGACCAAGAACAGGATGAAGATCCTGTCGAAGACGAGGAAGAAAATGAAAACACTTAGACAAATTGTAGAACTGAAGAAGATTGATATTGTTCCTGATCCAGAAGAACAAGCTGGACAAATCAGCAACTATGCTAATCCTAAATCAGAAGCAGAAAAGAATTTTGTCGGGAAGCACTTAGACGCTGTGCAACAACAACTTCATCCTGCATTTAAAAATAAAGCAGAACAAGATGCTGTATTTAAAGGCGGCACTATTAAAAAAGATCATTCAAAAATTGCTTCTTATAAAGAGGGCGAAGACGCTGAAGTTTATGAGCAAGCTATTGAGTTCGTAAAAGATAATTTAACAGAAGAAAATTTAGAAAAGTTTAACCAATTGCTAGAAGACGATTATCAAAGCGCTGTTAACTTTGCATTAGAAATCTCTGAGGAGATTTTAAGTGAGTAGAATATTAAAGTTAAAAGGTTCTGAATTTACAGCTCCTACTAGCTTAGCAAATGCTACAACAGCATCGGCCGCAACACTTATCAAACATTATCATACAGCTGCAGCAGTAATCACTGTTACTGATTCAGCAAACACAGCAATTGGAAATACAACTGTCTCTGCAGGTGAACATTTTATACAGAAAGCTGCAACAGATAAAATTTATGCTAGCGGTGGCTTATTCACGCCGATAGCATTTGCAGATTAGGAGTACAAATGAAGTTAATTGCAGAAACCACTTTTGATAGCATAGCACCAGTCATCACAGAAGCTAAGGATGGCAAAGGTAAAGATTACTTTATAGAAGGTGTTTTCATGCAAGGTGGCATCAAAAACAGAAATGGTCGTATGTACCCAATGGAAACATTGGACAAAGAAGTTCAAAGATACAACGATCAATTTGTAAAGACAAATAGAGCTTATGGTGAGCTTGGACATCCTGATGGCCCTACCATAAACTTAGAAAGAGTTTCGCATATGATCAAAACCCTTAAAAGAGAAGGTAATGATTATATTGGGAGAGCTAAAATAATGGACACCCCTTACGGTAAAATCGTAAAGAGTCTGATCGATGAAGGAGCACAACTAGGTGTATCTTCGCGCGGTATGGGGAGTCTTGTACAGAACAGTGATGGTATCAATGAAGTGCAAGGAGATTTTCAACTTGCTACTGCTGGCGATATTGTTGCAGATCCTTCTGCACCAAACGCTTTTGTAAATGGTGTGATGGAGGGTGTAGATTGGATTTATGACGCTGCATCTAATTCGTGGCAATCACAAAAAGTGATTGAGCAAATTAGAGAGATGGGCAGAGTAAGTGCAAGAGAGTTACAGGAAAGGAAAGTAGAGTTATTCTCTAAGTTCTTACAAACCCTGTAATTTGTTAATTTATAAATAATAAGCAAACGTATTAGACTCAAATGAGGAGAAAACAAATGGCTAATGAACTAGAAAAGTTCGACAATGAAGAAGCTGTTGTGGCCGAAGAGCAAGTAGAACTTGACGAGTTTAAGGCCAGCGGTGAAAATTCAGAAATCGCAGACCCTGTAACTAAAGGTAGCAACAAAAGACCAGCTGATAAAACAGTTGGATTCAAAGCTCCAAACCCAGGTGGCGCTGATGAGAAATCTGGATCTGAGTCAAAAGGAGAAGATTTGATTACTGCTAAGGGAAAACAAGCTCCAGCTAGAAAAGCTGATAAAAAAGCTAGTGATGCCCCTCAAGCACCTAAAGTAGCAACTCCTGGACAAGGATCTGGTATGAAAGAAGACATCGACGCAATCTTTGGTGAGGATCTTTCCGAGGACCTAAGAGAAAAAGCAACTACTGTTTTTGAAGCAGCTGTTAATGCTAGAGCAACTGAGCTAGAAGCTCTTTACTCAGAAGCATTTGACACTCAGCTTGCAGAAGCTAAAGAAGCTCTTTCTGAAGAGATGACTGGCAAAGTAGACGAGTACATCAACTACATTGCTGAGCAGTGGATGGAAGAAAATAAAATTGCAGTTGAATCTTCTCTGAAGGTAGAGATTGCAGAATCTTTCATGAGCGGTCTTAAAGGTCTTATGGAAGCACACAGCGTTGTGATTCCTGAAGGTGCCGACAGCGACATTTTACAGAACTTAGAAAATAGAGTCGAAGAACTCGAAGGCAAGCTGGAAGAAGAAACAGCACAAAAAATTGCTATCAACAACGAGTTGTTCGAAGAAAAAGTACAGAACATTTTTGCTACAGCTTCTAAAGGCTTAGCAGAAACACAAATTGAGAAACTCCGTGCTCTATCGGAAGGTCTAGATTATGATGATATCGAAGACTATTCTTCAAAGCTAAACACTTTAAAAGAATCATACTTCGAGAAAAAACAGGCTAGTTCTTCAGACGTTGAAGATCAAGAACCTGTAGAGTTAGACGAAGAAGTCAAACCTTTACCAGGGGAAATGGCCAAGTATGCAGCCGCAATTTCGCGAACTGTTAGGAAATAATTCGTAAATTCTAAAAGGAGAAACTAATGGAATATATGTACGAACAACTCCAACAGAAATGGCAACCAATTATTGAGCATGCTGACCTTCCAGAAATCCAGGATAGTCACAAGAAATCAGTAACTGCTGTCTGTTTGGAAAACACAGAGAGATCTCTAAGAGAGAATGCAGGATTCGCTCCTAATTCTTTACTTGCAGAGGCTCCCGCAAACGCTACTGGTGCTAGTATCGATAACTACGATCCAGTATTAATTAGCTTAGTTAGAAGAGCTATGCCTAACTTAGTCGCTTATGACTTAGTTGGTGTTCAGCCTATGACAGGACCTACAGGTCTTATCTTTGCTATGAGAAGCAGATATACTTCTCAGTCAGGCGCAGAGGCTTTCTATAACGAAGCTGATACTTCATTCTCAACCCAAACTGCTGGTAACACAACATTGGGTGAGGCAAACTCTAGCAACCAAGGTACTCAACCTTCAGGTAACTCTGCTACTTACAACTTTGCAAGTGGTATGGAAACAACTGAAGCTGAAGCACTTGGTGATGGCAATGGCACAAACTTCGCAGAGATGGCATTCAGCATCGAGAAGATTTCTGTCACAGCTAAATCTAGAGCTCTTAAAGCAGAATACTCAATGGAACTTGCTCAAGACTTGAAAGCTATTCATGGTCTTGACGCTGAGACAGAACTTGCTAACATTCTTTCTACAGAAATCTTAGCTGAGATCAATAGAGAAATCGTAAGAACAGTTAACCTTGTTGCTGTACCTGGTGCACAACAAAACGTTTCTACCGGTGGTACTTTTGACTTAGACGTTGATTCTAACGGTAGATGGATGGTTGAGAAGTTCAAAGGTCTTATGTTCCAAATCGAGAGAGAAGCTAATGAGATTGCAAGAGGAACAAGAAGAGGAAAAGGTAACATCATGTTATGTTCTTCTGACGTTGCTTCTGCACTTCAAATGGCTGGTGTATTAGATTACACTCCTGCTTTGAACAGCAACAACTTAGCAGTTGATGACACAGGTTCTACATTCGCTGGTGTATTAAACGGCAGAATTAGAGTCTACATTGACCCTTACTTCGCACCTTCTTCAGGTGTACACTACATGACTGTAGGTTATAAAGGTTCATCAGCATTTGATGCTGGTCTGTTCTATTGCCCATACGTTCCACTACAAATGGTGAGAGCGGTTGGTGAGGACACCTTCCAACCAAAAATTGGATTCAAGACACGTTACGGTGTTGTCGAGAACCCATTTGCGAGAGGAACTGGTGAACTTTCTGCTCAAGGTGCATTAACACAAAACCTTAACAAGTACTACAGAAGAGTGTTGGTCAACAACATCATGTAATACAACCTTAACTGGTTTTTAAGAGGGACTTCGGTCCCTCTTTTTTTTGCGTTGACTTTAAAGTGTTAAGAGAGTATTATAAATACTGTTATGACTGGAACTGAACCTACAACAACAAACTTTCTATCTCCTCTAGGACATAGATTTTTCATTAAGAAGATCCCGACAGTGAACTTCTTTGTACAGAATGTTGCTATTCCTTCCATAACAATGGGCGAAACACCGGTCCCTACACCTTTCACTAAAATACAGTTGCCTGGTGATCAAGCAACATATGGTGATCTAGTAATCACATTTAGAGTTGATGAAAACTTAGATAACTACATGGAACTGTATAATTGGATGAGAGCAATATTAAGGGTCGATGATTTTACAGAATCTACTGCATGGGTGAACGAGGCTAATAACCCAATGTCTGATGATCGAGTATTTAGTGACGCAACATTGACTATATTGAATAGCGCAATGAATCCTAACAAAGAAGTTACATTTACGGACTGCTTTCCTACTTCTCTATCAGATATTCCGTTCTCTACGCAGCTAGCTGATGTAGATTATGTTGAATGTACAGCTACATTCAAATACAGAAAATTTGAAATAGAGAATATATAATGAATGCAACTTGCAGAACTAACTTTTTAAAAGAAGCAAAAGAAGGAATCGTAACAGTAGAGTTCACTAAAATTGGAACTGGTGAATTACGTGTCATGCCATGCACACTAAAAGCAGATTTGATTCCTAGAGAAGCAACAGTAAAAGATATTGATCCAATGAGTGATAATTTTGTAGTATGGAGTTTGGATAAGGACGCATGGAGATCCTTTAGAGTTGACACCGTTACAAAATGGTATATAGGAAATCCAGTTGAACAAGAAAGTCAAGAGAGCAGCTAAAGAAGCTACTAGCGATACCATACTAGGCACTATTATTAACTTCCCAATTAACTTTGCTATTATTTGGGTTTGTTTGTCGTTGTCTTTTAATGCATTACAGACTACAATAGCCTGTACATCAATAATGTTTTTCTTTGCTGTCATTAGAAAGACAGCAGTTAGATTATGGTTTGAAAAAAAATATGACACTAGAACAGATACAGGAACTATGGAGTAAGGACGCTCCAGTAGATAGAACTGAATTAGGCGAAGAGGCCATTAAGATACCTCAACTTCACAGTAAATATTTTAAGATTTATTCGACTGAGAGATTAATTCTCAAGAAGATGGAACTTGAAAGTAAACAATTGTGGAAAGACTTGTGGAGCTATTATCAAGGTCACATGGACTATGAGGATCTAACACAAAGAGGTTGGGATCAAATTAACAATATCATCCTAAAAGCAGACCTCAACATTCACATTGATTCTAATAAGGATTGGATCAATAACAATCTTAAGTTAGCTTATCAAAGAGAGAAGGTAGACTTCTTAGAGGCAATTATTAAATCGCTTAATAATAGAGGATTCAATATCAATGCCGCAATATCATGGGAAAAATTTAAGGTAGGAATTTAATGAACGTACGTTTAGTAAGCTGGTCTCAGACGCCAGTTGAAGAGCAAGACCTATCTGCACTTGATCTGGTTGCTTTCTGTGCAAGAGTAAGTAACCCAGAGAACCAGATGAATACAGAGACTAGTGAAAGGCTAGTCAAATACTTAATTAAACACCAGCATTGGTCTCCTTTGGAGATGGTTAGTGCATGTATGGAAGTAGAAACGACACGTGACATTGCACGTCAGTTTCTTAGACACAGATCATTCTCTTTTCAAGAGTTCAGTCAACGTTATGCAAATCCATTAGAAGATTTGAGTTTCGTTGTTAGAGAAGCAAGACGACAGGATCCAAAGAATCGTCAAAATAGTATTCCACTTGAACTAGATGAATACGGCTTAGGTGGAAATAAAACTCCTGATGAGATGCTAGCCGAGAAATGGTGGAGCAAGCAACGTGATGTTATTGAAGTTGCAAAACAAACATATGCTTGGGCAATTCAGAATGGTATTGCTAAAGAACAAGCAAGGGTAGTTTTACCTGAAGGGAATACGCTATCCAGATTGTATGTAAATGGTACATTGAGATCATGGATCCATTACATTCAATTACGAAGTGCTAATGGCACTCAGCTAGAGCATATGCAACTAGCACAAGAGTGTGCAAAAGCTATTTCTAAAATATTCCCTATTGATGAACATGGAAACATTAATAGTTAGTAAAGTAAACGAAGTCTATATGTCAGTAGACTGTGATGGAGGGTCTTGTTGGGAACTTCAAGACTACTTCACGTTTACAGTGCCAGGTATGCAATTCATGCCACAAGTTAGAAATAAAATGTGGGATGGAAAAATAAGATTATTCAATCCATCAACCAAACGTATTTACTCAGGGTTGTTACCTCATGTGCAAAGATTTGCATCTGAGAGAGGATATAATATAGTAATCGATCCTGCATACAATGATCAAGAATTTAGTTTAGCAGAAGCTAAAGAATTCGTTTCAACAATTGGTTTACCATTTGCGCCTCGTGATTATCAGTTGGACGCATTTGCTCATGCAGTAAAGAAAAGGCGTGCCTTGATGTTGTCACCAACAGCAAGTGGTAAATCTCTTATCATTTATATGCTATCAAAGTACTTAAACCAAAAGACTTTGATTATTGTACCAACAATATCATTAGTACAACAGATGGCTGGCGACTTTAAGTCATACGGTTATAATGAATCAATGCATTGTATAACAGCTGGTGTTGAAAAAGAAACAAATGATTTAGTAACTATTAGTACGTGGCAGTCTATTCATAAGATGCCTCGAAAATGGTTTGAGCAGTTTGATGTTGTAATAGGCGATGAGGCCCACTTATTTAAAAGCAAGTCTCTAACAAGTATTATGACAAAAACAATCAACACCAAATATAAGTTTGGGTTTACAGGAACATTAGATGGAACACAAACACACAAGTTAGTACTAGAAGGTTTGTTTGGTGCAGTAGAAAAAGTGACGACAACTGATGAACTGATAAAGAAAGGAACCCTTGCTCAATTTAAAATTAAATGTTTAGAGTTACAGTATCCAGAAGAAGTTAAACGTACTCATGCCAATGATAAATACCAAGACGAAGTAGACTTTCTAGTTCGTAACGAAGCACGTAATCGCTTCCTTAGAAATTTAGCTTTGAGTTTAAACGGCAATACCCTCTTACTGTATCAGTTTGTTGACAAACATGGTAAGCCGCTATACAATGAAATTAAGAAAAAGATTAAAGACTCTGTAGACAAAGATAGAAAAGTGTTTTTTGTCTCAGGCGAAGTCGACGGTCAAGCTAGAGAAGATATAAGAGGCATTGTAGAAAATGAAGACAATGCAATCATTGTGGCGAGCTTTGGTACTTTTAGTACTGGTGTTAACATTAAACGCCTGCACAATATTATATTCAGCTCTCCGAGTAAGTCCAGGATTAGAGTATTGCAATCTATTGGTAGAGGACTTCGAAGAGGTGACAATAAACAACAAGCCACTTTGTTTGACATTGCGGATAACCTACAATGGAAATCTAAACGAAACTTCACGTTAGAACATTTTGCAGAACGTATTAAAATGTATAACGAAGAAAAGTTTGATTACAAAATATACAAAGTGGATCTGAAAAAATGACAATAGCGTGTATCAAATTAATTAGCGGTGAAGAATTGATAGCTGAAGTACAACAAGGATCCAATCCTTTAGATATCATTGTTTACAATCCTGTTGTAGTTCACAAACAACAGACAGCAATGGGTCCAATGATGACAGTATCACATTGGCTAATGTTCACAAAAGAGAACAAAGCCACTATTAATCGCAAGAACATCGTTGCCTTAGAAGTTGATTTAGAGGAGAATGCTATACAACACTACATGAAGTTTATCAATAACAAAGGGGAATTGAACCACTTGGATAACCAAGAAAAGTTAGATGAGCTTTTACACAAACTAGATGAGTTAACAGGAGACAAAGTAATAGAAACTGATACTATGAATGAACCAGAATCTAATACCACAATACACTAATGCCTAAGAAAAGATCCGAACATTACGTAGACAACAAAAAACTATATGCAGAGATGGTAGACTATCTGAATGCAGTAAAAGAAGCAGAGGAGTCTGGCGACGATAAGCCAAGAATTCCAGAGTACATTGGGGAGTGCTTGCTTAAAATTTCAACCCGTCTATCAACAAAACCTAACTTTATTAACTACACGTATCGTGATGAAATGATAAGTGATGGTATTGAAAATTGCATAAACTACTTAGAAAACTTTAAACCAGATAAGTCGGATAATCCTTTTGCATACTTTACACAGATAATTTATTATGCTTTTTTGAGAAGAATTCAAAGAGAAAAAAAGCAGCTGTATATTAAGCACAAGACATTAGAAAGAAGTCTCGTGTTAGATGAATTAGCATCACATGGTGATGCTGGGGCGCAGGGTGATCAAGGAGCATATGTTAATCTAGAAACTCCTTACATGGTTGACTTTGTAGAAAACTTTGAACGAAAAGAAGAAGAAAAGAAGGAGGCTAGAAAGAAAAAGAAAGGCCTCGAGAATTTTGTAGATGATGATGACGAAACAATTGATTAATAAGCTACCTATTTTTGGTGAGCAGTTTATATTAGCAATTATTGGTATTGCTACACTATTTGCTACTTTCCAAGAAGTAATGGTCATGGTTAATAATATGAGCGTTCAGCTAGCTGATTTGTTCTTATTGTTTATATACGCTGAGGTACTAGGAATGGTTGGCGCATTTTATGTCAGTCATAGGATCCCAGTAACGCTTCCTATCATTATTGCAATGACTGCGTTGTGTAGACTAATTGTATTACATAGTAAAGAAATGGAACCGTTTGGACTATTAGCAGAAGCAGCAGCAGTAATTATACTAGCTGGTGCGGCATATATCATGAGCATGAAAGATAGAATGAGTCTTGAAAAAATTGAAATGAGAAAGAAGTATGAAGATAGCGCTGATAACTGATCAACATTTTGGAGCAAGAAATGACTCTAAAAGAGTTCATGACCATTTTGAGACCTTCTATAACGAGGTCTTTTTTCCTGAAATCAAGAAGCGTGGAATTGATACTGTTATTGATCTTGGGGATACTTTTGATCGTAGGAAGTATATTAGCTTTACCTCATTAAAAAGAGCAAAGGAAATGTTCTTTCAACCACTTGCAGACAACGGAATCAAGATGCACTGCATCGTCGGAAACCATGACTCCGTATATAAGAATACTTTAGAAGTCAATAGTGTAGACCTCTTAATGGAGGAGTATACAAACATTACAACTTATACTAGACCTGAAGTTATTGAGTTAGATGGTACAGAAATAATGTTGGTTCCATGGGTGTGTGATGCAAATGAAGAAGAAACATTTGTTATGGCAGATAAAACTACTGCACAGATACTACTAGGTCACCTAGAGTTAGCAGGGTACCAAATGTATAAAGGTGGATTTATTGATCACGGTATGTCAGACAACTGGCTAAAGAAATTTGATCTAGTTTGCAGCGGACATTATCATCACAAGTCAACTAATGGCAATGTTAACTATCTTGGGTGTCCGTATGAGATGACTTGGAGTGACTACAACGATCAAAAAGGTTTTCATATACTGGACACTGACACAAGAACGATTGAGTTTATACCTAATCCTCATACAATGTTTCATAAAGTGTGGTATGATGATACTGGATTAGATATGCACGGTCTGCTAAAACAGACAGAACAGTTTGAGAATTACAAAGGCAAAGTAGTTAAGGTTATTATTAAGAATAAAGACAATCCTACATTATTTGATTTGTACATAGAAAAATTAGAAGGATCCGATCCTTTGAACATTCAAGTGGTCCAAGACCACTTACACTTAGATGTTGAAGACGATGCAGACATCGTTGATGAAGCAGAAGATACATTAACAATATTAGATAACTATGTTACTAATTTAGACATAAAGAATGACAGGGTTGATCTACAAAAACTTTTAAGAGAGTTATATCAAGAAGCATTACAAGTAAGTTAAATTTATGATTATATTTGAAAAGGTTCGATGGAAGAATTTTCTATCGTATGGAAATAATTGGTGTGAGTTAGACCTCAATAAACATAAAGATACATTAATCATTGGAGAGAACGGAGCTGGTAAGTCTACGTTCTTAGATGCATTGTCATATGCATTATACATGAAGCCGTTTAGAAAAGTTAACAATCCTCAACTTGTTAATTCAATTAATAAGAAGCACCTAAAGGTAGAAGTTGAATTTAAGGTTGGAGGTAATCACTATAAAGTAGTGAGAGGCCACGCACCAAGACTATTTGAGGTTTATCAGAACGGCGATCTACTAAACCAAGATGCCCATACAAAAGACTATCAGAAAGTACTAGAACAAAGTATCCTAAAAATGAACTACAAATCATTCACACAGATTGTAGTTTTAGGTAGTAGGAACTTTGTTCCTTTCATGCAATTGTCTGGAGCTGATAGAAGAACAGTCATTGAAGATTTGCTTGATATTCAAATCTTTAGTACCATGGCTGCTTTGTTAAAAGACAAGCTAGCAGACAATAGATCACAACTACAGCAGGTAGATTATGATGTCAATCTGTTAGAAGAAAAAATTACAATTCAAAATCAATATCTTGAAGATATTGCTAAAGATAAGAAACAACAGCTAAATAAGATCAAGCTACAGATTAAAGAAAAACAAGACAAGGTATCTGAGTTACAATCAGAACTAGCTCTTGTTGAAGGTCATGCAAAAGAGTTGTTAGAGCAGTGTGCACCGTTAGAGTCTGTTTCTCAACGTGTGCAACAATTGATTGCACTTGAAGGACAAATTGAGTCCAAGATTACTAAACTGAAAAGGCAATTAAAGTTCTATGAAGACAACAGCGACTGTCCGACGTGCGGACAAGAAATTGATGACGAGTTCAAAAGACAAGTCACAGATGAGACTGACTCCTCTATCACGGAGACAGAAACAGGTCTTACGCAACTTGAGACACAAATCCAAGCTCAGTCCGCTAGAGTATCAGATCTTAAGAGAATACAGGATGAGGCTACGGAAGCAGAAAGAAATGCAGGCCGTCTTAAAGCAGAAATCTCATCCATCAATTCGGTTATTGAGGGTATGGAGAAGGAAGTTGAAGAGAGCACTTCGGAGAACAACAATTCAGACCATGCAGCTACTAAGGTTCAAGAACTCACAGACGAGTTAGAGACAACTCAAAAGAGAAAAGTTGCACTAAGACAACAACAGACTGTTTTTAATACTGCTCAAGTGTTATTGAAAGACACAGGTATTAAATCAAAAATTATTAAACAATATGTTCCTGTGATGAACAAGCTAATTAACAAATACTTAGCTGCTATGGAATTCTTTGTTGACTTCCATTTGGACGAAGACTTCAAAGAAACAATTAGGTCACGTCATAGAGACGATTTTGCATACGCATCATTCTCTGAAGGAGAAAAGATGAGGATTGACCTATCGTTATTGTTTACATGGAGAGCCATTGCTAAGTTAAAGAATAGTGCATCTACTAATATACTGATCATGGATGAGATTTTTGACAGTAGTCTCGATGCATCAGGTACAGATGAGTTCTTAAAAATCATAAAAGAGTTGACTTCAGATACAAATATCGTTATAATATCTCACAAGACAGATCAACTTCTCGATAAGTTTTCTAATGTAGTTAGATTCGAGAAGCATAAGAACTTCTCAAGGATTGCAGAATGACAGATAAAGAATTTAAGAAAAAGTATAATCTAGTTGAACCATCACATTCATTGCTGAGAACTAAACTAGAGAAGTTTGATTTTAACAATCCGCCTGTAGATCCAGTAGAGCTTGGGATAGATATGTTAGCTCATATGAGATACTATGGAGGGATAGGTTTATCAGCTAATCAATTAGGATTACCATATCGTGTATTCGTAATGGAAGGGGAGCCTGGTTTTGTTTGTTTCAATCCAGTGATTACTGCTTCTGCTGGTGAAGATATTTTGTTAGATGAAGGTTGTCTAACATTCCCTGGTTTCTATCTTAAGAAGAGAAGACCAGAAATGATAAGAGTTAGATTTATGGATCCATATGGCAACCCTTGTGTAAAGAAATTTAATGGTATGAGTGCTAGATGTTTTCAGCATGAGTTAGAACATCTTGAGGGTGGCAACTTTATGGAAGGCGTTAGCGATCTTGTACTACAAAGAGCTAAAGATAAACAAAGGAAACTTTTACGTCAATTGAGAAAGCGTACCAGGGACCTTAAAAAGGTAAAAAATAAATGAAACCAATAGCATATTCAGAAATATTTCATTCGATTCAAGGTGAGGGACATTATACTGGTGTTCCTAGTACGTGGTTAAGATTCTTTCTTTGCAACTTACAGTGTGATGGGTTCGGTCAAGATGATCCTACTAACCCAGACAGTTATGATCTTCCATATCAGACTATTGATATTACAGATATCACTAAGATTGAGGACCTACCTGTATGGGAGAAAGGATGTGATTCCTCATACTCATGGTCTAAAAAGTTTAGACATTTACAGCATAAACATACAGCTGAAGAGATTGCACAGAAGTTAGTAGAAGCTCATACAAATGAATTTAATCCTACTGGTAAATGGACACATCCTGTATCCAAACAAGATATACACTTCTGCGTGACTGGCGGTGAACCATTAATGAAGCATGCACAGAACGCTTATATGGAGATTTGGACTCAGTTCAGAGGAAGGCTAGCAGGTGAGAAGCCTATCAATATTACATGGGAAACTAATGGCACACAACAACTGACTCCTGAGTTTATGGACTTCGTAGGTAATGCTGGAGTTCATCCAGCAACGCCTTTTATATCTTGTTCACCTAAGTTATGGACAGTTGCTGGTGAGGATCCAAAAAGGGCAATCAAGCCAGAGTTCGTTGCGGAATATAATTTAATGGTTCATAGACAAAAGAAAGTAAATGACGGTAAGCCCAATGGGCAGCTTAAGTTTGTTCTTGGTCCTAAGCAAGAACAATGGGATGAGTTAGATGAAGTAATTGCTAAGTTTAGAGCAGAAGGTGTTGACTGGCCAGTTTGGATAATGCCTTGTGGTGCGACTGTAGAAGGTCAGAAACTAGTTGACGCTGACGTTGCTAGAATGGCTCAGGCTAGAGGGTTTAATGTATCAGCTAGGGTTCACACATACCTTTATGGTAATGAGATAGGAGTATAAAATGTTTTCACCACTTATATTAATGGGCAAATACGTAACAAAATTAGATGGTATTGATAACGATACTATCAACGACGTAGTCTTAGCAAGAAAAGATATGAAGCTAGATGATGCTATCGGCAATACGTTTCAAGAAGATAGCTTCTTTCCTACAGACAATCCTGCTTGCAAGACTTTGCTTGAAAAAGTAGATGAAGTAATTAAGAAAAATGTTAACTCATATTTTCAAACAGATAATCAATGGGCACATATACTATTTCCAAACGAATCAACAATGTATCATTCACACGCCACCCCAAGTAATCCACCTGGTGTCTCTTGGGTTTACTATAGTAAAACAAGTCCTAAATGTGGAAATATTGTGTGGGCTTTTGATGTGTGTTGTAAGAAAGTAATGATGGAGGAGCAGCCCGAAGTAGGAACACTGATTATATTTCCTGACTTCGTCCCTCACTTTACTAAGAAAAATGTTAGTGGTGATGTTAGAATATCTATCAGTGGAAATGCAAGACCACCTGAAAGCGATTGGCCTGCAGCTGCAAAGGATCCGCAAAATGTTTTCAGTTATATAGGAGTTACAGAATAATAAGATCATGCCAGTAAAGTTTGGAAAATCAATAAGAAAGTTTATAAAAGGTAGAGGAAAGACGTTTGAATTTACCCATGACTATATTAAACAGAAAACAGTGGACGAGCTGTTTGAAACAATAAACAAGACAGGGGTAAACAAAAAGTTAAGAGTCAAGTGCATTCGTGAACTTGATCGAAGAAAAGTAAATTATGTTTGGAGTAAAAAGTAATGAAGAAGAGATTCTTGAGTGGCAAAACTTATACACACAGCACTGGCCACAGCTGTGCATTTAGACAATGGAGAGCAGATAGTCATTGTAATCTGATACATGGGTATGCTCTTCAATTTGAACTTACATTTGGATCAAAAGATTTAGATGAAAAGAACTGGGTAGTAGACTTTGGCGGTCTTAAAGAACTAAAAGAATGGTTAAAGCATATGTTTGATCATACTTACCTAGTTGCTAAAGATGATCCAGAAATGGACACTGTTCTACTATTGGAGGATAGAAACCTTATTGATATGCGACTAGTTGATGCTGTTGGTTGTGAGAGATTTGCAGAGTTGACTTTTGATAAAGCATCTAGTATAATAGCAGACAAGTATGGAGATAGATGTTGGGTTGAAAGTGTTACAGTTAGAGAACACGAGTCTAACTCCGCAACATGTATCAATATGGAGAAGCCAATAAATGCCTAATATAGATTATTCAAAGAAAATGCCAGATACGATCTTCACGTATGATGAAGACTTTTACACTGACGATTTACCAGATCCTCAGATTGATCCAGTCTTACCTGGAGCGAGAGTACCTCTTAAGAAAGTTGGTATTGCGCCTGTAGATTTACCTGTAAGATTGAGAAGTCGTAGTGGTGGCGAAGATAAACTTCTACAAGCAGAAGCTAGTCTATATTGTTCTTTGGATGATCCAATGGCTAAAGGCCTTAACTTATCAAGATTATATCTCATTATGCATGAGAAGATCAAAGATCAACTATCATTAGATGGTATGGAAGCAGCTATCAAAGAGCTAGCCGAAAAGCAAGGATCTAAGAATGCATATTGTAAACTTAGATTCAAATATCCAATGTACCAAGAAGCACTTAGATCAAAAGGGCTTAAAGGACATATTGCATACAAGACAGAATTAGAGGGTCAATATCGTGATGGAGATTATAGATGGTTTCTTACTATTGATTATGTGTATTCTAGTACTTGTCCTTGTTCTTTCGAGTTGGCGCACGACGCGCGCACGAAGAGACAAGCGGCTGCTAACGCACATAGTCAAAGATCAATTCTCAAAGTTAAAGTAGCATTCAATAGAGGCAATGATAACATTGTTTGGATTGAAGATTTAGTTGATCTGTGTAGAGAGCATATTCCTACAGAAGTACAGATTGTTGTTAAGAGAAGAGACGAGCAAGCGTTTGCAGAATTAAATGGTGCTAACTTATTGTTCTCAGAAGATGCTGTTAGAATTCTACACGAAGCATTAGACGGTTGGGTTGACAAAGGTAAGATTGATGACTTTAGTGTTGTTGCATCTCATGAAGAGTCATTGCATCCTTGGAATGCTATTGCTGTATCAGTTGGAGGATATGGAATACTATCATGATCCCTATTGATAAACCAGTATTAGTTCGCGCAAAGAATAAAAAGAGTCTAGTTGAAGTTGAAAGATATGAAGATGAAAACTATAATGAAATTACAGTAACGACTCTTTGGAGAAACGGAGAGTTTCAAATTACATGCGACAGCCTAAAGGAAGCTAGACTGCTTCAAGATTATTTCAATTGTAAAGATGGTACAGAGATAAATCTGTATCAAGAATTTTCAGATGTAGAGATGTGTGGTACATTTGATGGTATTAGTGTAGATTTTGAAGGCGATTGTGAATTGCTAGAAGAAGCACAAGAGACTGATGATGACTTTTATTATTCTACATGGTTAGAAGAAAATGGTTATGAACATACAGATACTGAATACTACATTTATGGGCCAGTGGAGTACGTGTGATTGAATTGGATGTACAAGTAGGCGATACTATTATGGTAGGTAAGTTTAAAAATAAAAGAGTAACCGTGGAGTCAATCGAATACGATGAGTTTGGAATGCCTATCATTAACGGAAGTCCAGCATGTACATTCAGAATGGTTCCTAAACCGAGGAAAGATGATGAGAAATAATTTGACTACAGAGCAAAGTTTTATATGGGTGACATTTCAGAAAGAAGGCATCCACAAATATCCTGCCGCACTAGAAGACCCTAAGCTAGCAGATGTTAGTTTTCTAGGGTATCCGCACAGACACATATTCCATTTCAGAGTAGAACTGGAAGTGTTCCACGACGATAGAGATGTTGAGTTCATCCTATTCAAAAGAGAGTTAGAGTCTCTCTACAACGAAAACACATTGCAATTAGATTACAAATCATGCGAGATGATAGCTGAAGATTTAGCTAAATATATACAAGACAAGTATCCTGGCAGAGGTCTCGCTATAGAAGTTTCAGAAGACAACGAGAACGGGTGCAGGTTAATATGGAATTAGTATGCAAAAATTTTCCGATTTCTTGGAACAAGAACAACTTAAACCGAACACTATTGTATGTAGAGGAAACCCCTCAGGCAATCAATGGGAAGTGAAGTCCTGTGGCAAAAATGCTATGGGGTTTTTGAGACCAGGTACTAATCTAACTAACGATCAGATTGAAGACCTAAAAAATAAAAAGTGGGACGTCAGATATGCTGACGAGATAACACCTAAGAGCGATGGACCTACATCGTCAGGTAAAGCTGGAGTGCCACAGAAAGATTAATTATATCATGGAGAAATTATATTATGAGATTTTGTCATATTGCACCTAGCAAACTGCTAGATAAAGTAATCACAACTAATCGTACAGCACACCTTACATTAGCACACATCATCGAAGAGGGCAATCAAGAATACATTGACTTTTATCTCGGTGAACAAAAAGAAGCAGAAACAATGGGAACACCGTTCCTCAACATTATGGACAATAGTGCATTTGAGTTATACAAAGCTCAGTTGCCTATGTTTGATCCAGAAAAGCTAGTAGAGCTTGCAAAAAAAGTAAAAGCTACTCATATTGTATTACCAGATCATCCAAGCATGCCTTCTATGGTAGGCATTGATGATGCTAAAAGATACGCGCCAGTGTTTAAAGAAAATGGTTTTGGTACTTTCTTTGTGCCTCAGAGTGACGTTGGTGACTTAGAAGATTTAATTACTTCATTTGCATGGGCAGCATCAAGTCCTCTTATTGATTATATTGGTATTAGTATTCTTGCTGTACCTAATGCGTATAGATGTGAAGTAGGAAACAAACTACAAAGATTTAACTCTCGATGGAAATTCATGAATGAGCTCTATGATAGAAACCTGTTACAACTTGCTAAAGCAAATGGTAAGAAAATTCACTTCCTTGGAATGGTTGACGGTCCAAATGAAATTTCACTACTTCGTAATTTTAGTATTGACACTTGGGATTCTAGTGCTGGTGTTTGGGCTGGACTAAACGGAATCGAGTTTGATGGATCCCCAACAGGACTTTTCGAGGGTAAGTTTGAGAAGCACGTTGACTTTAACTTCGATACAGAAGATGATAACCTCATTGATTGTGCAAGACGTAACGTTGCATATATTGACAATCTAGTTGAAAGATTCAATGCGAGTGAAAAATTATGAAGTATAGATTTGACGAAGACAAGATACTAGCAGAAGTAGGTAAGTACATTGAATCTACTTATTCTGCTCATTATGTTAATGAGAAGGCTGGTACTAAGGACGAAGAGATCCAAACGATTGATGTTTGGAAACAAATGGGACAGGAGAAAGAAGCCTGTCATTCTAATATTATTAAGTACGCTATGAGGTATGGTAAGAAGGATGGTTATAATAAAAAAGACCTAATGAAAATCATTCATTACACTATTCTGTTGTGGCACTTTACACAGGAGAAAACAAAATGAGTATGAGACATATCCTGTCTAAATGGGTTTCTAGTGAGCCTCTTTTGACTAACGTACAAGAAGGAGACAGCCAACCTAATGCTGTCGACTTGAGAGTAGGTAAGATATTTAGACTAGAAGATAAAGAGTTTGAGATATCTGATTACACAAAGAAGCATAGAGGATGTTGGGAAGTAGAGCCACATGATGGATATTTTTACTTAGAGCCAGGAACATATGAAATCATCATGGAGAATATTGTAACAATCCCTGAAGGTTATGCAGGATGGGTGATCACTAGATCGACCCTTAATAGAAACGGTCTCTTCATTACTAGTGGTCTATACGATTCAGGCTACCATGGAGTAATGGCTGGTGCACTTCACGTCGAAGGTGGCCCAGCTAAGATTCAGAAAGGTACAAGAGTGGCACAATTCTTAATGTTTGAAGCAGAAACACTATCATTGTATGATGGCGATTACGGACTCGGAAAGGAGCACGATAAGAAGTATGGAAATTAATATTAAAATAGAAGAGTTGCAAAAACGTTCGTTGTTTATTGCAACACCAATGTATGGTGGACAATGCGCAGGTATGTTCACTAAATCAAGTAACGACTTATCTGCACTTTGTATGCACTACAAAATTCCTGCTAAGTTTTACTATTTGTTCAATGAGAGTTTGATTACTCGTGCACGTAACTATTGCGTTGATGAGTTCTTAAGGTCTGATTGTACACATATGATCTTTATTGATAGTGACATAGCATTTAATCCTAACGATGTTATTACTATGTTAGCAATGATGAATCATGAAGACCCTGAGTGTCCATATGACATCTTATGTGGTCCGTATCCTAAAAAGTGTATTTCATGGGAAAAGATTACTCATGCAGTTAACCAAGGTGTTGCTGATGAGGATCCAGAGATCCTTTCTAAGTTTGTTGGAGATTATGTATTTAATCCTGCAGAAGGTGGAAATGAAATCAAAATCAGTGAACCTGCTGAAGTGTTAGAAGGTGGTACTGGTTTCATGATGTTCAAGAAGTCTACATTGCAAAAGTTTGCAGATGCGTATCCTAATATGCTCTACAAGCCTGATCATGTAAGAACTCAACACTTTGATGGATCAAGAGAGATTACAGCATTCTTTGATGCAGTAATTGATGATAAGCAACTTAATGTTGCTAATGAACTGGAAGCATTTTACAAAGAGAATGCAGAAGCTACGCCTGAGCAGGTTTTAGAGTTTGTTAAAGACAAGACTACATCTGCTATTGAAGGTAAGAGATACTCTAATCGATACTTGTCTGAAGACTATATGTTCTGTCAGTGGGCAAGAAACATTGGTATTAAAGTATGGCTGTGTCCTTGGATGGAACTTCAACACATGGGTTCTTTTGTATTCGGTGGATCGTTAAAAGACTTAGCGTCCATTGGAGCTCCAGCAACTGCTGATCCTGGAAAGGTAGGCAAGAACAAAGCAATGTAAGCACTAAGTTTAGTGTTTGTATATTAAATGGAAATTATATTATGAAATTGAGTGAAAGTACTATTAACGTCTTAAAATCATTCTCTGTTATTAACACAGGGATTGAATTGCAACCAGGGAATGTGTTGAAGACAATCTCGCCTCAGAAGTCTATTATGGCTAGAGCTGAGTTGCCTGATACCATTCCAGCAGCTGGTTGTTTTTATGAGCTGCCTAGATTCCTAGGTGCACTAACTCTCTTTGACCAACCTCAGTTGGACTTCAATGAGAAATATGTTACTATCAGAGATGCCAAAAGAACTCTGAACTATACGTTTGCGGATCCGCAAATGATTGTTACCCCTCCAGCTAAGGAAGTAGAACTACCTTCTGTAGATGTTGAAGTCAATCTTACTTGGACTGACATTAACAATACTATGAGAGCAGCTAGTGTTATGTCCCTACCAGAGATTGCAATCACAAGTGATGGATCCACAATCAACATTGAAGCAATCAGTAGCAAGAATCCAACAGCTGACAAGTATGCAACTGTTGTAGATAACAATGCTAGTGGCAAGGTATTCAAGGCTGTGTTCAAATTGGAGAACCTTAAGCTAATGAATATGGACTACACAGTCCAGTTGTCCAGCAAAGGTATCGCTAAGTTTACTTCCATGAACAATAAAACATGGAAGGATGAGAAAGTTGAGATTCAATCTATTCCTCAACTGACTTATTGGATTGCAACAGAACAACATAGTTCATCGTTCGAGTAGGCCTATGCTAGAAAATTATCTTTGGGTGGAGAAATATCGCCCCGGTGTACTAGCAGATTGTATTTTACCAGACGAATTAAAGAATACATTCCAAAAGTTCATCGACAATAAAAACATCCCTAACTTATTGTTATCAGGATCTGCTGGTGTTGGTAAAACGACAGTGGCAAAAGCTATGTTAGATGAACTTGACGCTGACTACATTGTAGTTAATGGTTCATTGCATGGTAACATTGATACGCTAAGAACAGAGATAATGAACTTTGCTACAACAGTATCGTTTAGTGAAGGACGTAAGTACGTAATATTGGATGAGGCTGATTACCTTAATCCACAATCCACACAACCCGCTCTTAGAAACTTTATGGAAGAGTATTCTAAAAACTGTGGATTCATACTAACATGCAATTTCAAGAACAGAATCATTGATCCACTACATTCACGTTGTAGTGTTATTGACTTTACATTTCCAAGAAAACTAGCACCTAAACTTGCTGGTGACTTCTTTGTTAGAGTGAAATCAATACTCAACCAAGAACAGGTTAAGTATGATGAGAAAGTGTTAGCTGAGATTATTCAGAGACATTTTCCTGATTGGAGACGTGTTTTAAACGAGTTACAGCGCTATTCCGTGAATGGGATCATTGATACAGGATTACTAGCTAACTCCTCTCAGAACGCATTTAATTCGCTTCTAGCCCTGCTAAAAGAGAAGAAGTTCAGTGACATGCGAAAGTGGGTTGCACAGAACTTAGATAGTGATCCAACAAGTATTATGAGACAACTGTATGACCATGCCAGTGAGAAAATAGATCCAAAGTCTATACCTCAATTGGTCTTACTTATTGGTGAGTATCAATACAAGTCTGCCTTTGTAGCTGACCAAGAAATTAACTTAGTTGCGTTCTTAACGCAAGTGATGGCAGAAATCGAATTTAAATAGGAGACAATATGCCTTATGTAGAGAAGGTTGGTGTCGAGGGGGTCAAGGATCAGATTGATCAATGGTATCATGTGATGCATGATCAAAACCTCGATGGGTATACTTGTAGAGCTTGTAAGAGAAAAATTACTGAAGTACTGGAAAAAGCCAAACAAGCATTAGTAGATGCACCGGAGTATGTAGAGGACTAAGATATGAAAATCAAAGTAGCAATTATGGGATATGGGTTTGTTGGTAAAGCAACAGAATATTTCTTAAAAACTTATTGTCCTAATGTTACAGATATTCAAATTCAAGATCCAGCAATGGACTTATGGGTTGAAGATTGGGATAGAGTAGACTACACATTCATATGCGTTCCTACTCCTCAACAAGATCGTAAACTTGATATCTCATATGTTATAGATGCATTGAATAGTTGTTCTGGTAAGCCTATTGTAAGAAGTACAGTAGGACCTGAACAAGTCAATCATTTAAATAGTATTAAACGTATTATTTTATGGCCTGAGTTTCTAAGAGAAAAGACTTGGAAAGAGGATACTGATAACAGTACGCAAATAATTCTTGGGGTTGGATTTCACATTCCTAATGATCTGTTTGCTCTTTGTGGTAGAAGAATAAAAACTACTGATCTGATTGAAGCATCGTTATTTAAAATGTCACGTAATGCTATGTTGGCAGCTAAAGTAGCACAAGCTAATATGTTATATGATTTGTGTCAGAAGTTTGCAGGTGTTGAATATAACAATATCAAAGAACTTTTAATTTCTGATGGCACATTAGGTACAACGCACTTTGATGTTCCTGGACATCATGGTAGAGGATTTAGCGGTAAGTGTTTACCAAAAGATACGACGCACTATGAAAGCCTATTTAAAGAATTAAACCTATACACGGAAGTATTGGATTACAATGAAACCCTTTGATTTTGTTAACAGCATAAACTTTACAAAGAAAAATATGATGCGAGGTACAGAGAATGATGACCTTGCAGAGAAAAGTTATGTCCCATATTTAACAAATAAAGCGTTATCATATCACACAGACACATTATTATATGCAAATGAGATTAACCGTCTTCACTTTTTAGACAATAAACTTCAATATGAGTTTTACCTAAATACTCTTAGAAAAAAGAAAAGGTTTGCGAAGTGGGCGAAAGCAGATAGTAATGATGATATAGAAATGATTTCACAATATTTCAACTATTCACCATCTAAAGCTAAAATTGCTCTCACCATACTTTCGAAAGAAAACCTTGAAGAAATAAGAGAAAAGGTTACTCGCGGTATTGAAAATGATAGACATAACTAGCTTAATTGAAATTAAACTTAAGGATCCAGAAGACTTCCTTAAAGTCAAAGAAACTTTGACACGTATAGGTGTGGCATCTAAAAAGACAAACACCTTATATCAATCATGCCATATTTTACATAAGCAGGGACAATATTATATCGTCCACTTTAAAGAATTATTTTCGTTAGATGGTAAAGCATCTGATTTTAATCAAGATGATATATCAAGACGAAATACGATAGCGCTTTTACTAGAAGAATGGAACCTTGTAGAAATTGTTAATAAACAAATGACACAGCCAGCTGACAGTATAAGTTCTATCAAAATTATTCCACACTCTCAAAAGGGAGATTGGAATTTGGTTGCCAAGTATAACATTGGCAAACGAAAATAGGGTCAGGTCCATCCAACTTGGCCGGCCTGCGAGCGATGTTCCTGGCCCGACCTATTGACATTAACACACATACACACAGGAGGAAATTATGTCAACACCAAAATCTGGATTTGAAATCCGAGCAGACTTGTTAAAGCAAGCACAAGAACTTCTTCAAGATAATAAGTATAGGAAGATCGATTACTATCACGCACAAGTATCAAGAGCAATGGATCAAAAGGATGTGAACTATCCTGACTATCCTATGGATTGCTTGAATGGTATTAACTCTGCTGATATAATCACAGTTGCAAAACAATTTAACGAGTTTGTTAACGAAAAGTAGTTGATTTTAAATCTTATTGGGTGAGATAATATAAATAATAACGAGTGCTCATAAGAGGCTCGAAATTAAACTTCGCTTAGAAAAGGAGGAAACATGACAATCTACGAAGAACCCTTTGGTCGTTTCAGACCGTTTGGTATTGGCTTTGATGAAGCCTTTCGCCAATTAGATAAACTGCACGCAACTACAACAGGTAACTACCCGCCCTACAATATTGTAAAGGTGGATGAGGAAAACTTCCTTGTTGAAATTGCAGCTGCTGGATTCGCTAAAAGCGACTTTGATATCACTCTTAAAGATGGCTCATTAACCATCGCAGCAAAATCTGAAAAAGAGGATGCTAAAGAGTATATGCATAAAGGTATTGCAGCTCGTTCTTTTGAAAGAACATTTGCATTAGCTGAGCATGTTGATGTTAAAGGAGTATCTTATAAAGACGGTATTCTGTTGGTTGAATTATCTAAAGTAATTCCTGAAGAGGAAAAACCCAAGAAGTTCACTATCAAGTAATCAAAAGGGGGGACTACAATGTCCCCCACTTTTTATACAATCCTTTCAGTATTGTATCTACAGGTTGTGAACCCTTCATTGTGTTCAATGATGAACGAGGAATCTAAAGATCGTTTAACCTTTATTTTGCCTCTTACTTTATTAGGGCAATGTCTAGGATTGATTGGTACTCCCATGTAGATCCTTTGATCTTTCATGTGGAAGTATATTTTGTCATCTTTCATGATGACAATTTTATCTAAGTCTTTTGGCTTTATCTCGTTGCCAGCAAATGCTAAACTAGGTAAGATAAGCATTAATGGTGGAACAAGCCAACCGGCTAGTAAATATTGTATATGTTTCATATATACCTCCTATATAAGTATATATGTGATATATATCCTTGAGGAAATAAAAAATGGCTAAAAAAGAGAAAGAATCCCACTTATTGGTAAAAATAAATAGGGACGACAAGTATGAATTCTATGCATTGTGCAAAGAACTAGATACACACGCAAGTAGAGAGATAAGACGATTCGTGCGTGAATTTATTAAGGAGCATTCCAAAAATGGACATGAAAAAACTTAGAGAAGAGATTGAGTATGATGAAGGCGTTGTTAGCAAAATCTATCTTGATCACCTTGGTTATCCCACATTTGGTATTGGCCACCTCGTTAGAGAGACCGATCCCGAACATGGGCTACCCGTTGACACGCCTGTGTCTGAAAAAAGAATAGAAGAAGCATTCCAACAAGACATGAATTGGGTCGAGTCGGATTGTGTAAAAATGTTTGCAGAGTTTAGACAGTATCCTGAAGAGGTACAGAGAGTTATTGCAAACATGATGTTCAACTTAGGATTTACCAGATTGAACAAGTTTAACAACTTCAAAGCAGCAATCAGAGATAATGATTGGAAACAAGCTGCAGTTGAAGGACGCGACAGCAAATGGCATAAACAAGTCACTAACAGAGCTGAGCGTTTAATGGTAAGGTTGGAAAATGTCTAAAATGTTATTACAAGCACTTAAGAAAAAATTAGAAGGTGATATGGCAGTAGCTAGAGCCAATATAGAAGTCTACAAAAAAGATTCTGTTGGTATCGGAACACCCAGAAATCGTACAAGCTATTGAAATTGAACTTAGCAAGTACAGTGAAGCAGCAGATAAGTTAGGAAACTTAAATCAGATTTTACAAGAAACTGAACCAACATTTATTCAAGAATGAAAATTAAAAAAATTGAACACCATCAAATGGATATCATCCGTGAGTATGATTTAGATGAAGAATTGCTAAGTGAATG
>Ga0129345_1000006_pt1 | contig 59498 bp, 64 predicted proteins | sample CPBDNA_FD_94425 | JGI IMG/M metagenome (GOLD analysis project Ga0129345, IMG submission 94425) | Freshwater to marine salinity gradient microbial communities from Chesapeake Bay, USA - CPBay_Sum_20_0.8_DNA | ecosystem: Environmental > Aquatic > Marine > Coastal | place: USA: Chesapeake Bay...
GATAAATTAAAAAATTTAAGAGAACAAAAAATTGATGCAGTTCAATCACAATTATATGAGAAAGCTGCTCAAATAAGGGACCAAGAAAAATTACTTCTTGATGAAGTATCTTCAACTCATTCAGATGGTGTATCAGAAATTGAAATGGTTATTGATGAAGAAGAAATTGCTGAAGTATTAGCTCAATGGACTGGTATTCCAGTACACAGATTAACTCAAGAAGAAACAGCACGTTTACTAGATATGGAATCTGAATTGCATAAGAGAATTATTGGACAAGAAGAAGCAATCTCAGCAGTATCTAAAGCTATTAGGAGAACAAGATCTGGATTAAAAGATCCAAAAAGACCATCTGGTTCATTTATTTTTCTAGGTCCTTCTGGAGTTGGGAAAACTGAAACAGCAAAAACATTAGCTGAATTTCTTTTTGGAGATGAAGATTCTTTAATACAGATTGATATGTCTGAATATATGGAAAAGCATACAGTAAGTAGATTAATAGGTTCTCCACCCGGTTATGTCGGATATGATGAGGGCGGTCAATTAACAGAAGCTGTTAGACGCAAGCCTTTTAGCGTTGTTCTTTTAGACGAAGTTGAGAAAGCTCATCCGGACGTTTTCAATACATTACTACAGATTTTAGAAGATGGTAGGTTAACAGATGCTCAAGGAAGAACTGTTGATTTTAAAAACACCATAATTATTATGACATCAAACTTAGGAACCAAAGATTTGGCTAAAAATATTGGATTTAGTAACTTTTCAGATTCTGATAATTATGAAAAAATGAAATCAAAAGTTGCTGAAGAGTTAAAAAGATATTTTAAACCAGAATTTCTAAATAGAATAGATGAAACAATTGTATTTCATGAATTAACTCTTGATGAAGTTAAAGAAATTGTTGATTTGATGCTTGAACGAGTACATAATCAATTAAAAAACTCTGATCTAGAAATTGTACTTTCTGATGAAGCTAAAGAATTTTTAGCAACAGAAGGATATGATAGAGAATTTGGAGCTAGACCGCTTAGAAGATCAATTCAAAGATTATTAGAAGATCCGTTATCAGAAGAACTACTATTAGGCAAATATAAAGCTGGTTCAACTATTGTTGTTTCATTTAATAATGAAACTAAATCACTTGAGTTTGAATCTGTTGAAGCGCCTGAAGAAACACCTTTAGATTTTGTAGATTCTGAATCATAAATAAGCTACAATTTTTTAAGTGAAGTTCATAATTGACACAGATCCAGGAACTGATGATGCAGTTGCAATTTTAATAGCTTTAGCAAATTTTAGCGATGATGAATTGCTTGGTATAACAACTGTTGCAGGAAATGTTGGAGTTGAAACTGGTACTATAAATGCATTAAGAATTCTTGAACATGCAAATAGAAATAATATACCTGTTTTTAAAGGTGAATCTAAACCATTAAATAGAGATTTACTAACTGCAGAATGGGTTCATGGTACAGATGGACTAAATGGAGTTAGTTTTCCATTACCTACTAAAAGTCATGAAGAAATTGGCGCAGTTGATTTTATTATTAATACTTTACATAATTCTGCGGAAAAAATAACTTTGTGTGTTCTTGGACCAATGACAAATATTGCTAAAGCAATTTTAGAAAAACCTGAGATAACTTCAAAAATTGAACAGATAATTTTTATGGGTGGAAGTGCTAAACATGGCAACACTACCCCTGTTGCAGAATTTAATATTTTAGTTGACCCCGAAGCAGCAAAAATTGTTTTAGATTCAGGAACAAATCTTGTCATGATGGGTTTAGATGTTACACATCAGGCGATTTCTACTCAAGAAAGATTAGAAAATATTTTAAAAACAAATACAAAGACTGGAGAGTTCATGGTAGGTTTGATGGGCTCGCTAGCTGACTTAGAAATAGTCAAAAAGAAGTTCCCAGATGGTACACCAGTACATGATGCATTTGTCACAGCTTACTTAGTAGATATGTCCTTAACATCTGGAGATTTAGTAAATGTAGAAGTAGAAACTGAATCAATATTAACACTTGGACAAACTGTAGTAGACATTAATAATATTTCAGGTAGAAAAAAAAATGTTTTATGGATGAATAAAGTTAGTGATGAAAAACTATTTGAGATCATAACTAATTCAGCAAAAAAATTACCATAAAAGCAATTAATTTCCTAAATCTAATAAGACAAAACTAGAAATAATAGATATTATTATTTTGATCATTATTTAAATAATGAAGGAGTAAAAATAAATGATTACAAGAAAAAAATCCGTTATTTTACTTCTGTCGTTAATGTTAATTCTCTCTGCCTGTGGTGGGGGAACTGACGCTACAACTGATGATGCCGCTGAGCCAGTTACTGAAGAAACTCTTGATTCTCCAGCAACGACTTCAGCTCCAGCAGAATCAGAGCCAGAAGTAGAAAAACTAAAAGTCGGAATTGTACTAGGTGCGCTTGGTGACCGATCTTTTATGGATTCAGCTAAAAGAGGATTTGATCAAGCAGTTGCTGATCTTCCTATCGAAGGTGACTTTATAGAAGCAGAGGAAACAGAAAGAGCAGCAGCATACCAAAACTTTATTGCAGATGGAAAAGACTTAATTATTGGAATTAGCTTTTCTGAAGCAGAAAGAATTAAGGAAGCTGCTTTAGCAAACCCAGATATTCAATTTGCTATTGTCGATATGGTTGTAACAGACGATGACGGCAATCTATTGCCGAACGTTGCAAATATCGTATTTAAGGAGCACGAAGGATCTTTTGAAGTTGGCTATATAGCAGCAAAACTTTCTAAAACAGGAAAAGTAGCTTTCATGGGTGGAATGGATGTTCCAATTATTAGAAAGTTCCAAACTGGTTGGGAAGAAGGTGCTAAGTACGCTAATCCTGATGTAGAATTCTGTTCTGGTTATGCCGGTAGCTGGGGTGACCCTGCAAAAGGAAAAGAAATTGGTTTAAGTTGTTTTGAACAAGGAGCAGATGTTATCTTTGCTGCTGGTGGAGCAACTGGTGATGGAGCTTATGAAGCAGCAGCAGAAACAGGAAATTATGCTGTTGGTGTAGACTCAAATCAAGACTATATTCAACCAGGTACAATGATTACTTCAATGATGAAAGGTGTTGACAAATCAGTTTACAAAGTAATTCAGGATACATTAGCCGCAAATGGACAAGTATTTAGTTCAATTGACAGTTATGGATTAGCTGAAAACTTTGTTGGATCAACTTGGTTAGTTGACGGTACAAATTTATTCAAAGAAGAAAATCCAGATTTAGCTGCTGATATTGATGCAATTCTAGAAGAAGTTGCTGATGTTAGAGCAAAAATTATTTCTGGTGAAATTGTAGTTACCGACGTAACAGCTGGTGGCTAAATAAATTTATTTCTAGCCCAAGGAAACTTGGGCTAGAAACTTTAAAATCTATATGATTAAATCACAAAAAGAAATTGCAATAGAATTAAAAAGTATAACAAAAACCTACCCTGGTGTTGTTGCAAACGATAATGTAGATTTTAAAGTTTTCAAAGGTGAAATACACGCATTAGTTGGTGAAAATGGTGCCGGTAAGTCAACTCTAGTTAAAATTTTATACGGAATAGAACAGCCAGACTCAGGAGAAATTTATGTTGAAGGTTCAAATGTAAAAATTAATAAAGTAGATAAAGCTATAGAGCTTGGGATTGGAATGGTTCATCAAGAATTTCACTTAGTACCTTCTTTCACTGCTGCAGAGAATATTGGATTAGGGGACGAACCAAAAACAAAAATTGGATTTATAGATTGGGAGAAACTCAATCAAGACGTTTCTGAAATAGCCAAAAAATATGGATTAGATTTAGACCCAACTTTAAAGATGATTGATGCTTCTGTTGGTACCCAACAAAGAACTGAAATATTAAAAACACTATATAGAAATGCAAGTATTTTGATTCTTGATGAACCAACAGCAGTATTGACCCCACAAGAGACAGATGAGTTGTTTGAAGTTATTAGAAGTTTAGTCAATGAAGGAAAAACGGTAATATTTATAACACATAAATTAAGAGAAGTGATGGAAATTTCTGATCGTGTGACAGTCATGAGAGACGGTAAAGTCCAAGGAGTTACTGAAACGAAACAAACTTCACCAGCAGAACTTGCAAAGCTAATGGTTGGAAGAGAAGTATTTTTAAAAGTTGATAAAACTGATGCTGATCCTAAAGATGTAGTTTTAGAATTAAAAAATTTTTGGGTTCATGACTCCAGAGGTTTATTAGCTATCAAAAATTTAAATATGGAAGTTAAAAAAGGTGAAATTGTTGGTATAGCTGGGGTAGATGGTAACGGACAAACAGAACTTGTAGAAGCTTTAGCTGGGTTAAGGTCTACTAGTAAAGGTGAAATTATTTTTGAAGGTAAAAATATTGAGAAATTATCACCACGAAAAAGAAGGAGATTAGGGCTATCACATATTCCTGAAGATAGAGCAAACACTGGTCTTAACTTAAGACTTGATATTTGGGAAAATCTTATTGGCACTTCATATTTTCGTAAACCACTATCAATAAGCGGTATTATTAGCATGAAAAATGTAGTTAAACATAGTAAAAATTTAAAAGAAAGTTATGATATTAGAACCCCTGGTGTATTTATAAAAGTTCAATCTTTATCAGGGGGTAACCAACAAAAAGTTGTAATCGCCCGAGAACTATCTGAAAATCCAACTTTAACTATTGCTTCGCAACCAACTAGAGGTGTTGATATTGGAAATATTGAAGCAATTCATAAAAAATTGGTTGAAATAAGAGATGAAGGAAAAGCAGTCCTACTTATTTCGGCTGAGCTTGATGAGGTAATGTCCGTTGCTGATAGAGTAGCTGTAATCTATGAAGGAGAAATTGTAGCTTGGGTTAACCCAAAAGAAGTAAATCAAGAGCAAATGGGTTTATATATGGCTGGTATTAAGGATTAATAATGGATAAATTTTCTTTTAAAGATGTTTTAATACTTATAACAGGTGTAATCATAACTCTTGGTGTAGCTTGGATAATTCTTACGGTTACTGGTTTTATACCTGGAGAAATAGCAAAACTATTTTATGAAGGTGCAGTTGTGGGCCAAAGGAATATTGTTAATACATTAAATATTGCTACACCTTATATTTTAACTTCAATTGCAACTGTGATTTCATTCAGGGTTGGAATGTTCAACATTGGTATCAATGGCTCTATGTATATCGGTGGTCTATATGCAGCTTGGGCCGGATATAAATTTACAAGCCTTGGCCACATTTCACATGTTTCATTAGCTTTAGCAATTTCAATATTTTGTGGCAGCTTATGGATGTTATTGCCAGCTTTACTAAAAGTTTATGCAGGTGTAAGTGAAATAATTTCTACAATTATTCTTAATTTCGTTGCTGTATTGTTTGTTTCCTATATGGCTAATGGGCCATTCAGAGCTGATCCGATAGCACCAGCTACTCCTAGAATATTAGAAACTGCAGAGCTAAAACAATATTTTCCTAATTCCCAATTTAATACAGGATTTTTTATTGCAGTTTTAGTAGCATTTTTAACTTATTTTATTCTTAAAAAAACCACTTTTGGTTATGAATTAAGGTCTGGAGGAGATGGTTTAGTTGGTTCGTATCCTTCAAGATACAGTTCTTATCTTGGAATACCTACTGACAGATCTGCAATCACAGGAATGTTAATTTCCGGTGGTCTTGGTGGTCTAGCTGGTGGAATTGAAATATTGGGAAATGCTAGATATTTTTATCAAGAACTAGCTTTTAACCAAGGTTTTGATGGTATTTTGATTGCTATAGTTGGTAAATTAGAACCATTAGGCGGATTAATAGCTTCATTATTTTGGAGTGCTTTAAAAAACGGAGGTTTATTTGTTGACTACAAAACTGATGTATCACGAGAAATTGTTGTTATTCTTTTATCAATTTTAATATTTTTTGTTAGTGCTCAAAAACTAGTTTCTGCACTAGAAAAATTCAGCTTTGTTAAAAAGCTAGATTCAATATTTTCAAGGAGAATTAAGTAATGGAATGGTTAGAAATTTTTGATATCTCATTATTTAGAAGCTTAATAAGGAGCGCAACTCCAATTGCACTTATTGGTTTCGGTGCTGCTATGTGTTCAGCAGCTGGGGTTTTAAATATTGGGCTTGAAGGAAAAATGCTAAATGCTGCTTTTGTAGGTGTTGCTGCAAGTTATTACTCGGGTAGTGCTATGACAGGTTTTATCTGGGGTGTTTCAGCTGGGGTATTAACAGCAATTTTATTTGGAGTCCTAAGCTTTAATTTAGGAGCAGACGAAGTTTTAGCAGGACTTGCTATTAATATCTTTGCATTAGCTTTGACTAGATATCTACTAGAAACATTGTTTAAAAGAAGAGGTTTTTTCTCTGATCCATCAATTCAAGGTATAGATCCTATTGAGTTTGAATTTTTAAATGGCACTCCATTTGAAAAAATATTATCTGGTTTTACACCTTCAGTTTATTTAGTATTTTTATTAGCTTTTTTACTTTATCTTGTTTATTACAAAACTAGATTAGGTACTGCCATACGAGCTACAGGTGAAAACCCAGAGGCAGCTAAAGATGCAGGTATCAACACTCTAAGGATGAAGTGGTTAGTTGTAATATTTTCAGGAGTATTGGCTGGAATTGGCGGAACTTTTCTATCACTCGAAACCTTGACTTTATTTACAGAAGGCATGTCGGCAGGAAAAGGTTATATCGGTTTAGTAGCTTCATCTTTTGGAAACAATACCCCATTAGGTGTTTTTGGTGCTAGTTTATTTTTTGGACTAGGTGATGCAATTGGTATTAGATTACAAGGTGTTTATGAACTAGACTCTCGGTTGATACTAATGATTCCTTATGCTTTAACTGTTGTTGTGCTCATTTTAATTGGTATAAGACAGAGGCTTAGAGTTAGACCAGTTCCTATTATCGAAGAATAGATTACTATTAAAAAGTTTTATAAATCCCATTACATTATTGAAAACAAAGACGTTATTCATAATAATTCAGTATTAGTAATAGATAATTCTCATGTCGAAAAAATTGTAAGATTTGAAAGCCTATCAGAAGTAGAAAAAAAAACAGTTATAGATTTTGGAAATAAAATTATATCTCCTGGGTTTACCAATGCACATTCTCATGTTGCATTAGTTTCAGTTAAAGGCCTAGGTTATGCTTCTGCAAGTGCTTTATATGATGTGATGTGGGGAGTTGAACCTTCATTAACTGGTGATTATGTCTATAAATTATCACTTCTTGGGATGATGGATGCTTTAAAGTCTGGCACTACCTCAATCAATGACCATTACTTTTTTGCTGATAATGTTGCACAAGCTGCTTCGCTCATAGGAATTAGAGGATTCATTGGACATACTATTATGACCGAGTACGGACCTTGGGTTGGCAGTAAACAAATCGACTTTGCTAAAAATTTTATTGATAAATGGGATGGTTCAGAAAGAGTTCATCCTATCTTAGCTCCTCACGAGACTTCTACTGTAGATCCACAAACACTATTTGAATTAAGTGAATATGCTAAGGAAAAAAATTTAACAATGCATATGCATCTGTCGCAAACCCAAAAAGAGATGGATTATATAAAAAATAAATACAACAAGACACCAATTGAACATGCTTATGACATTGGAATTTTAGATAAAAATGTTATTGCTGCTCATTGTAATGTAGTAGATGAAAACGATTTAGAAATTTTAGCTAAAACAGGTACCTTCCCAGTCTTTTGTCCTACAACTCATGGACTTGGTGGGAAAGTATTAAATACAAATCGATTAAATCAACTAAGTTTAGACTGGGGGATTGGTACTGATTGTTCAGGTGGAAACGACGACTACAATATGTTAGAAGAAATGCGAGCATCACTTATTTTACATAATTCAAGAAATCAAAATGATAAGATTACTCCAAAAGATGTTTATGAAATTGCAACCTCTAAAAGTTTAAACAGAATCACACAAGGTAAACAAAATGGCACTTTAGAAAATGGACAAAACGCAGATTTTATTGTAATCGATTGTTTAAACTCTAAAATGCAACCTTTACATGATGTAATTAACAACATAGTAACTTGTGCTGGTAGCAGTGAAGTAACAGATGTATATGTTAATGGTAAAGAGGTTATTAAGAATTCAAATTTTGTTAATGTTGATGAGCATGAACTAATAGAAGATGCAATTTTGTCGATTAATGAATTAATGAGTAAATCAGGTTTTAAAGAAAAAATAGAAAATGGGGAATTTAAATAATGGCTTACTCTTCATTGCATGATCATCTCGACGGCGGATTGAGACCTACTACTATTATCGAAATTGCCAATAAGCAGAATATCCCTCTTCCATCCAAAGATGAAGATGAATTAAAAAATTGGTTTTTTGAAAATATTTCTACAGAAAAAAACCAAGTGTTTAAAAAATTTGAACTTACTATTTCTGTTATGCAAGATGAAGAATCAATTGAAAGAATAACTTACGAATCAGTACAAGATTTGCGTGAAGATAATATTGATTATGCAGAGCTAAGATATGCTCCACTACAACATATTAGTCAAAACTTATTTCCACAACAGGTAGTTGATGCAGTAAATAGAGGTTTTAAAAAATACTGAAATTGATTTCGGAGGTGAATTTAATAGTATTTTATGTGCTATGCGACAAAATAATGATTCATATCAAGTAGCTGAACTTGCTATAAACAATTTAAACAATAAAGTAGTGGGTTTTGCTTTAGCAGGACCAGAGTTTATGTATCCTCCTTCAAAACACTTAAAAGCTACTAATTTAATTAATAATTCTGGAATTGGTTTAACAATTCACGCAGGTGAAGCTGCTGATTTAAGTTATATTGAGGATGCAATTTTTAATTGTAAAACCCAAAGAATTGGACATAGTTGGCAAATAATTGAAGGATGTAAGGAAATAGATAATATTTACTACCCGAAGTGCAAAGTAGCTGAATATATAATTGACAATCAAATTCCTCTTGAAATATGTATAAGTTCAAATGCAAAATCCGGAGCAAGCAGCGTTACGTTTGATAGCCACCCTGCAGTTAAACTTTTAAGATCAGGATTCAATGTGACTTTAAATTCTGATAATAGATTGATGGCAAAAACTAAACTTTCTAATGAGTTTAAAATTGCTAAGAATAATGGACTTACAGATGAAGAAGAAATTCAGCTAATCAAAAATAGTGTTAACGCTAGATTTACAAACTTAATTTAAAGATCCAAAATTGTTGAAGCAATAAGTATACTTCCAGTTTCAATAGAACTAATAGCTCTATCTGTAATTGTTGCATCAGCAAACTCAGGTTGATGGTTTACAATTTTTCCATCATCCTCAACAATTTGTAAGAAAGCATGCAAAGAAGGAACAATTTTTGAAATATTACCAAAATCAGTGGAACCATTTTTTGTTTGATCAAAATGTTGATTTGTTTTCATATCTATTCCAAGTTTCATGGCGTTCTCTAAGAATATATTTTTAAGTTTAGAATTCGTTATTAAATTTTCATAGGTACCATTCCCATCAATAATATTTAATTTGCATCCAGTTGCATTAGCGGCACCTTTAAAGCAATTTAATAGTTTTTTTTCAAGTTTGTGTAGGTCTTTAGTTTTTTGAGATCTAATCATCCAACTTGATCTTGTATATTCTGGAATTATATTTGGTGAATAACCTCCATTTGTAATGATTCCATGAACTTTTTCAGTTGGTTCAAGCTGCTGTCTAAGAACACTTATAGAATTGTAAGCAATAATCTGAGCATCCAGAGCATTTTTACCTATGTAAGCTGAGCCAGAAGCATGAGCTGGTTTTCCATGAAATTCTATATCTAGTTGTTTAACGGCAATCATTAATGGGTCAACTTCATTTCTAGTTGCTGGATGAATCATAAGTGCAAAATTTGAGTTATCAAATACTCCTTTTTCAATTAATTTTATTTTTCCTCCTCCACCTCCGTTTGAGTAAGTTAGAGGAATTATTTCTTCAGCAGGGCAACCAACAAGTTCAATTGAAAAATTTAATTTTTCGAGACGCTTAGAAAGTAAGTAAAAAGCTCCAATACCGATTGAAGTAATTAAATTATGACCACATGCATGGCCAACTGTTGGTAAAGCATCATATTCAATACATATTGAAACTTTTTTCTTGTATTTGTTATTAATAGAGGTGGTGAATGCAGTGGGAATATCTTTGTAATTTTTAAAACTCAAATTTTTAATTTTTTTATTTAAAACGGTTTTTATTTTTTTAACAGATTCAAATTCAACATAGCCAAGCTCAGGGTTCTCGTATAAAGACTTGTTAAGTTTTACAAGATCATTTTTAATAAACTTATAATCTTTTTTTAAATTTGCAAGATTTTCCAAATTATCCTCTGCCGTAGAATGTTATTTCTTGAATAGCACATTCAGTAAACGCTGGTGCTCCGTTCAACTCTTCTCCAGGATAAGCGCTTAAAATTTGAATTATTATTTTAGAAGTTGAAGTGTTTAGATCTATCCACTGTGTAGATGAGTTTTGATTTTCTAGTTCTTTTTCAACGGAAAACTCTGACTCATCTGAAGTAATTAAGATATCCCTTGCTTTGAAATTTCTGGTAAAAGACTTTGTATCGTCTAAATTTTCAAAAGTTAAAAACTCGATATAAATTTCCTTTGCAAACAAAAATTCTAACGTAGCATCTTGGCACTCTAAACCTTTATCTTGCCAAGAAGTTGGTTCTCTATCATAAAGGCTTTCACATGTCCAACCTTCTCCATATGTACTAGATGACGAACATGAAAACGGAAATTGAATTTGTAAATTACTTTTTACAGTTGTAGACGTGCTTGTAGTAGTTGATTGTTGGACAATTTGAACTTCTTCAATAACTTCTTCAGCAATATTTTGATTGTAATAATAACTTGCAGCAGCAATTAGAGGTATAACAACCGCCAAAAAGAAGACAGCCCTTATTCCAGGTACTTCCTTTCTTGTAGGTAAGCTTGTTGCACCGTAACTAGATAATGGTTTTATTAATAACTGACCACAGTCATTACAATATTTCACCGATGGAGGGTTTAAAGCTTTACAATTTGAACATTTGAGTTGAGGTATCCTCGTTCTCTTTTCCTTAGGTTGCTCTTGGCTAGCTTTGCTTCCGCTAACTTCTCCTAATCTTAATCCCAACCACTCTCCGCAGCTTGAACAAAACTCAAGTTGAGAATCAACAACTGCCTGACATGCTTTACAAACTAATTTTTCCATTTGGACAACTTTTTATCTTATTTATAAAATAATACAGTAACATTCAAATAAAAATATTATTCAAATTAAAGAGAGCTTTATGAATGCAAAAATAATTAACAATAAACAATATTTGTTACCAGGTCAACCTTTGAGATTAGGAGTTGATCTTATAGCTGATAAAAGAGCTGGTGCTTTAATCGTTATTGGCTCTTCAACAAAACTCGATAAAATTTCTTCAGGTGGTATTGAATTAACAAACTGTACTTTCACCCCAGAAATGTTGTCTGAGCTAGCAAAAATGGACGGAGCTATAATTGTAAACGAGGATGTAACAAAAATTCTAAAAGCAAATGTTCATCTTAATCCTAGTGACAGCATAATGACACATCAAACTGGCACAAGACATAGAACCGCTGAAAGAACTTCAGCTGCAACAAATCATACTGTTGTAGCAGTATCAGAAGAAACTTCCTTGATAAAAGTATTTTCAGAAAAAGAATTTTATGAATTAGAAGAATCGAGTTCAATTTTAGCAAAGGTAAATGAATCTTTGCAGTCGGTAGATCGAATGAGAAGAAGATTTGACGACACTGTTGCAAACTTAGGTGAACTTGAAATAGAAAATTCATTATCAAATCAAGATGTTTTAGAAGTCATTCAAAGAGGAGAATTATTAACTAGACTTGCTACCCAGGTAAGAAGCGAAGCTTTAAAGCTTGGTCAGGATGCAGGTTTAATAATGATTCAAATTGATTCGCTAGAGTCTGGAGTTTATAACACATTAAATTTAGTTATTAAAGACCACTTCATATCTAGAAAGTTGAGAAGTGTATCAAAAGTAACTGAAGAAATTTCTAAATTAAGTTATGAAGAATTAAATACTATAGATTTTCTTGGCCAAGTTTTTTCAAAGCTTCCTTTAGATTCAACTTCTGTAGCTAAAGGTTATAGAGTTTTAGCTCGACTTCCGGACTTACCAGAGACATTACATGATTCAATTATTCAAAAATTTAAAACTTTACCAAAGTTACTTACTGCAACTCCTGAAAAACTATTTGAAGTTGAAGGTATAGGCAGGAGCAGGGCACAGCAACTAAGAGACTACTTTGACACATTATTAAAGAATGTTGGATATTCTTATTTAAATGGACATTAAATAGTTCTTAATCTATAGTATTGTTGACATCTATGGCTACAAAAACAAAAAAATCTACTGATAAGTATAAACCAAACCAATTTGTTGTTCACCCTCATCATGGTGCGGCAAAAGTCGTTAGGAAAGTAAACAAGAATGTCGAAGTCTTTTTTGAAGGTGAAACGAAATCTAAGAGAATAGAATATTTTGAAATCGAAGTCCTTTCAGATGGTCTTGTAGTTATGGTACCTACAGATAAAGTTGATGAGGTTATTCGTCCTGTAATTTCAAAAAATGCTGTATCAACAAAAGTTTTCCCAATTTTTAAACAAAAGCCTGAAGAGGCTGGCTCAAACTGGAGTAGGTGGTATAAAGTTTTAACTGAAAAAATGACTTCGGGTGATATTATTCAAGTTGCAGAAGTTGTAAGAGATCTAACTCATGCTCAGAAAAATAAGGGAATTTCTCCAGCTTTAAAAAGAATGTTAGCTAAAGCTAAAGTAACTTTAGCAAGTGAGATTGCTTGTGCATTAAAAATAGATGAAGAAGCAGCTATAGATAAAATTGGGCAATACCTACCTGAAGAAGATCCAGACGACGGTTTATAATAATTTATAAGCATTAAAAAGGGTAATAATGTTTGTTGGTAACGGTTTCGATATACATAAACATTCTCCCGATCGTAAACTATTTCTTGGTGGACTTAGCTTTGATGGAGATGGATTTATAGCACATTCTGATGGAGATATTATTATTCACTCTCTATCCGATGCTCTACTTGGTGCATTAGGAAAAAAAGATTTAGGATTTTATTTTCCATCAAATAGTTCAACACCAAAAGACATAGAAAGTACAATTATGTTGAACAAAGTTCTTGAAATAATTGATTACAAAAAATATGTAATTAGCAATATTGATATAACGGTACTTTCTGAAAGTATAAATATTTCATCTAAACGTGATGTAATTGAAAAAAATTTAGCAGCACTTTTAGACATTGATGAAACAAAAATAAATGTAAAAGGAAAATCCTTCGACCAAATGGGTTTAATTGGTAATTCTGTAGCCTCTGCTTCTATAGTCACTATTTTGGTCAAAAATGCTTAAAGTTTACAACTCTTTAACTAAACAAATACAGCAAACAAAATTTGACAATAATGAAATCAAAATTTATTTATGCGGCCCTACAGTACAATCTTCACCTCATATTGGCCATGGTCGTTCAGCAGTTGTATTTGATTTCTTAGTTAGATACCTAAATCACTTAAATTATAAAGTCAAATTTGTTAGAAACATAACTGATATTGACGACAAAATAATTGAAAAATCACAGTTAGAAGGTATTTCACCAGAGGAACTTACAAAAAAAGTTATAAAGGATTTTCACAGTGCTTATAGTGAATTAAATTGTGTTAACCCCGATTTTGAACCAAGAGCTACTGAATCAATTGAACAGATTGTTAATTTTATTGATTTATTAATTAAAAAGGGTTATGGATATGTTTCTAAATCAGGAGTCTATTTTTCAGTTGATAAATACTCAGATTATTTATTTCTATCAGGAAGGAAAATGGATGATGTTTTATCGGGTACTCGTATTGGTTTAGTTGAAGATAAAAAAAAGCCTGAAGATTTTGCCTTATGGAAATTTGCAAAAGAAGGAGAACCTTATTGGGAATCACCGTGGGGGAATGGAAGGCCTGGGTGGCATATTGAATGCTCTGCTATGATTCGGGAAGTGTTTTCAAGTGGTATTGATTTTCATTGCGGTGGTAATGATTTAATCTTTCCACATCATGAAAATGAACTAGCTCAATCTCAAAGTGCGTTTCAAGATGAGGTTTTTGTAAAATATTGGTTGCATAACGGCATGGTGAATTTATCTGGGCAGAAAATGTCCAAATCTGAAGGAAATATCAAATTATTAAATGAGTATATTGATCAGTATGGTGGAGAAGTAATAAGGTTTTTTTATTTACGATCACACTATAGAAAACCACAAGAATTTTCCGAAGACTTATTATCAGAAGCAAAAACTACTTTACGTAATTTACAGTCTTTAGTGCAAGAAGTTGATTCAACGAAGTCACATCAAGAAATTATAGAAGCATTCTATGAATGTATGAATGATGATTTAAACACACCAAAGTTGCTTGGAGAGATATTTTCAACAATTAAAGAAATAAGTAAAAAAAGTGATGAAGAACAAAAAGCTATTAAAGAAACTATTAAATATATTTTTCAAGTTTTAGGTTTTGAACTAAATATAGAGGCAGTTATTGACAAAGAGAAACTACTTGGATTCTTTACAAAATATGAAATTAAATTTAAGGATATTAATCAAGCAATGGAAGAGTTTATTGATTTGAGAGAAAATTACAGAAAAAATAAGGATTTTAAAACAGCAGATAAAATGAGGCAAGATATTTATGAACTTGGAATAAATATCTTAGATGGGGATTCAAGTGAGTGGAATTGGCGCGCTAGTTGAAGGCATAAATGCGGTTAGTGCTGCAATTGACACAGATAGAGTCAAAAGCTTAATAGTTTTAAATTATCAAAATTCAAAATCAACAAGGCTCAAAAACATATTGTCAATTGCTGAAGAAAAAGAAATTGAGATTAAATATGTAAAAAGTAAACAAGATTGGAAATTTCATCAAAGGCATTCTATTGTGGCTGTTTGTAATGAAAAAGATACCTTTAAAGAATCTGATATAGGGAAGTTGCAAACTAATAAAATTTTGGTTTTAGATCATCTACAAGATACGAATAACTTAGGTGCAATAATCAGAAGCGCAGCAGCATTTGAATTTAATATAATTTGTATACCAAAAAAGAGATCAGTACAAATAAATGAAAAAACATTTTCCTTTTCTTCAGGTGCTTTGGAGTACGTTGATATAGTTTTTTACAATTCTATTTTTTCTTTAATCAAACAATTAAAAAAATACGATTTTTGGACAATTGGATTAGATATGCAATCTGATACAAAACTCAATTTAGATGAGTTAATCGGTCAAAAAATCTCTTTGTTTGTTGGCTCTGAGGAGAAAGGTTTAAGTACTGAAGTACAGAAGAAACTAGATTTTAGTTATTCAATTGAAATGAATGATAAAGTTGAATCATTAAATGCCTCAGTTTCGGCAGCAATCGGAATGTACCGATTTTTTAAAAAAGTACCTTAATTCATTAGTGTCTTTGCTAATATTTTAATGTTCGCCGGAGTAGCTCAGTGGCCAGAGCAGCCGACTTGTAATCGGCAGGTCAGGGGTTCGACTCCCCTCTCCGGCTCTAAGTGAATAGATACCAAAATTCAATCAAAGTTATTATTCTGTTTTTAATTTCAATTCAATTATTTTTATATTTTATTGGTTTGTTGCGGCCATCAATAATTTACGACTATCTTGATTATTTTCCGTTTACTTTAATACCAATAATTCTTGCACTTTATTTTTCTAGAAAGGGTTATTATGATAATTTAGTTTCTTATTTGTATATTTATATAGCAATAGTTCTACTATTTTTTCCAACTGCTTATTTCTTAAGATTTGATTTTTTAACTACTTATTCCATAAGTTCTAAAATTCAAGTAGATGAAATTGAAAACAACTCTGAATATTTAGTTAAGGTCGATACCAACGGGAGCATTAATTTATCCACTTTTAAAAATTTAGGATATTCAGTCGATATAATTAATCGGCCAGGAAAAGTCGGATACCCACAAGTAATAGAAACTTTAGTAGGTAATCCTAGAGCTTTATTGATTCAAGAAATTGATACAACAAGGCTACTTCAGGTTGCAGGCTGGAACATAAAATTGGGAAACCAAAATACTTGGAAACTGGATATTTTATCGTTTGAATCTAAATTTGATTTAAATGATATAAGCTTAACCAGCTCAAAAATTGCTGGAACCGGTGAAATAATTATAGGTGAAGACTTAATCGCTGATGAAATATTTATTACTGGTAGTTATACAATTTATGTTTCAGAAGATTTGCCAGTAGTTGTCACTGGAAAAGCCGTTGTACCCTCGGATTGGATAAATGCTACAATAGGTTTTTTAAATCAAACTGAAGAGGTTTATAAAATAAAAATAATTATTGAGGATGGTTCTCAAGTAGAGCTATTAAATTTAAAAAAGGAAAATGAATGATAGATCAGCTTGGTAATGGTTTACTTTTAGGAGTTATTATTTCTGTTGCTGCTGTTGCTTTGTCACTATTATATGGTGTGACAAGAATTGTCAACTTTGCACACGGTGAAATTATTGCTTTAGGCGCAATTCTTACACTGTTTTTTTCTGGACCAGTAGATTCAAGAGTTTTGTTCTTAGATAGATTTTCACCTTTAGGTATAAACTTTGCTGTATCAGCAACTGTTGCAGTTATAATATGTGGTATATTTGGTGGGCTTTTAGAACTATTTCTTTTTAGACCATTAAGGAGAAGCAATGTTGGTAACATTGCTGTCCTCGTTGTAACGATCGGACTTTCAATTTTTGTTAGACATTTATACTTGCTATTTGCTACAGGTAAAGTACAAAATTTCCCACTTGAATTACAAAGAAGGGAAACTTATTTATTTTTTGATATGACACCGAGAAATTTAAAAGTTTTAATTGCAGCAATAATTGTTATGAGCGCAGTCGGTTTGATTCTATCATATACAAAACTCGGAAAAGCAATGCGAGCTGTGAGAGATTCTGAAGAATTAGCAAATGTATCAGGAGTAAATTCTGATTACATAATTTTTATTACTTGGGTATTTTCAAGCATGCTTGCTGGTTTAGCAGGTATATTTCAAGCAATAATTAACGACGTTAGGTGGAATATGGGTTTTTTAATTTTACTTCTGATATTTGCCGGTACCGTGCTAGGTGGTATTGGAACATCTTTTGGAGCAATGGTCGGGGGTTTTCTTATTGGAGTTCTAGTACAAATATCAGTTGGACTTCCATTTATGGAAGGTCACGTCGAAGCAAAAAATGCTGTTGCACTTGCGATTATGATTTTAATTTTATTGTTTAGACCTCAAGGAATATTTGGTAAGAAAGAGAGGATTTCTTGAAACTTAGCTATAAACTAATTACCACATTAATTCTTACTATATTTTCAATATATCTTGTATTTGCATTAAATCCAGAAGGTGCAGAAAGGATTTTACTTAATTTATTAACATTTGCTGGCATTTATGGACTAAGCGCAATCGGATTGAATGTGCACTTTGGATGGACAGGTTTATTAAATTTTGGTCATGCATCATTCATGGGTATTGGAGCTTATGTTACGATATTGCTATTACCTCATGCTGCAGGTAGAGAAGGTGAATTTTCTACTGGTGGTTTACCATTTATATTTGCTTTAATAATAGGAGTTATTGCAGCAGCAATGTTTGGATTATTGCTAGGCTTACCTGCAATCAGATTAAGAGGAGATTATCTTGCAATCGTTACAATTGCTGCTGCTGAAATATTTAGATTACTAGTTAGAGACTTAGAATCTATAACAGGCGGAGTTTATGGAATAATTTCATTTTCCGATTCATTACAAAAATATAGACCTGAGTTCATAGACAATCTTTTAAATAATTTTGAATTTTCACCTGCTCAAGCTTGGGTTGGAACATTAGCTTGGTTGTTTATAGTTTTAGTTTTATTGTTCCTAAAAAGACTAAATAATTCACCATGGGGCAGAGCATTAAGGGCTGTTAGAGAAGACGAAGATGCAGTAAGAGCAATGGGAAAGAATGCTGTTTGGTTAAAATTACAAAGCTTTATGCTTGGAGCAGGTATAGCTGGTTTATCAGGAGTGCTCTTAGCATTTAATTATGGATCTCTTCAGACGACAACATTTGTTCCTTTGTTAACATTTTATGTTTGGGCAATAATGATACTCGGAGGTGTTGGGAGCTTAACCGGTCCAATTTTTGGTTCGATTATTTTTTGGGTCATAATTTCAGAAACTGATAGATTTGCAGTGCTTTTGTTTGAAAATGCTAATGGTCAACAAATAGCTGGAGTAAGGTTTGTACTCGTCGGTTTGTTAATTATGTCATTGATGATATTTAAACCAAGCGGATTATTAGGAAAGAAAGAAGAGCTTTTACTTAATGTCAAATAAATTAATTGAAGTAAAGGATTTGTCAAAATCTTTTGGAGGATTACAAGCAGTAAATATTGATCAAATAGAATTTAAAAAAAACCAACTAACTTCAATTATTGGACCAAATGGAGCTGGTAAAACAACATTTTTTGATTTAATATCTGGGTTTCAAAGTTCTGATTCAGGAGAAGTCTTTTTTAAAAGTGAGAATATTACAAATATTCAACCATATAAAATTGCACGTTTAGGTATGGTAAGAACTTTCCAGCTTACTAAAGTTTTTGATAGGATGACGGTTTTAGAAAATTTACTGTTTTCTGGCTCTTCTGTCAATAATGATTCATTTTTTAAATCGATTTTAAAACTTCCAACACAGAAAAGTTATGAAAAAGATCTTGAAGAAAGAGCATATATTGTTCTAGAAGACCTGAATATTAAACATATGGCTAATTCATATGCTAGAGAGCTTTCTGGAGGTCAAAAAAAATTATTAGAACTTGCTAGATCAATTATTAATAATCCAGAAGTACTTCTACTAGATGAACCTCTTGCAGGGGTTAATCCAAAACTAGCTGAAGATATTCTGAGTTTAATTCTTAAACTTTCAGAAATTGGAATAACAATAATAATGGTTGAACATAATATCGAAGCAGTAATGAAAATTTCTGAACGTATAGCAGTTCTTGCAGAAGGCTCATTAATTGCAGATGGAACACCTACAGAAATTAGAAATAATAATCGAGTTATTGAAGCATATTTAGGTGGCAGTAATGAATAATTCAATACTTGAATGTAATGGTTTAGCAGCAGGATATGTTAAAGGTTTAAATATTTTGCAAGGGGTTGACTTGGTAGTCAATGAATCGGAAATAGTTTCGATAATAGGACCAAATGGAGCAGGTAAGTCAACTTTATTAAAAGCAATAATGGGGTTAATAAAAATAAGTGGTGGTAGATTTTACTTAAATGGAAATGAAAAAACAAATTTACCAACTCATAAGATTGCTATTGAAGGTGTTGGATATGTTCCACAAGTTGCCAATGTATTTCCATCTTTAACAATTCAAGAAAATTTAGAAATTGGTTCATGGACTCTTAACAAAAAGAAAGACAAAATATCTGATATTTTTAAGCAATTTCCTATGCTTGAAGAAAGAAAAAAAGACAAAGCTGGAAATTTATCAGGTGGACAAAGACAAATACTAGCACTTGCAAGAGCACTTGTAACTTCTCCAAAAATATTACTTCTAGACGAACCATCAGCCGGTTTATCACCAGTTGCAATTAATGATGTTTTTCAAACTATAAAAGAGATTAATTTGTCTGGCGTAGCAATTTTATTGGTAGAGCAAAATGCTAAAAGAGCACTTAAATTTTCTAATAGAGGCTATGTTTTGGATCAAGGTAGGAATGCTTATCATGGAAATGGTGAGGATTTATTATCCGATCCCAAGGTAATTGATTTATATTTAGGCAAACTATAAAAAAGGCCTGCATAGCAGGCCTTTTTTAATATTTTAATTAGTTCTATTTAAGAACCAAAGTCTACAGATTTTAGGACTGGGTTAGTATCACCCTCAGTTGTCCAAATATCATAAGTAGAAGCAGTTGGATCACCATTTTCATCTAATTCGATTTCACCTGATGCACCAACATAGTCAACATCTTCTCCAGCAGCAGCAAGTGCAATACACTCAACACCAATACATTTAGTACCACCTGATGAAGCAGCAGCTAAACCAGCAGCAATTTCTGGTCCAGTTACTCCATTTGCAGCAGCTGAGATAGCCATTAACATAACAGCATCGTATGCTTGAGGTGCAAAGATAAAGTTATCTGAACCATCTGCGCTTGCAGCAGCATAAGCTGATTTAAAAGCTTCTAAAGCTTCGCCTGCAGCAGATCCAGGTGCAGTACCTTTAAAACCATCAAGTGCAGTTCCAAGACCACATAATGATGCAAGTCCAGCATCTTTAACACCATCAGTCATATACCAAGGAATATCAAGCAATCCTTGTTCAAAAGCAGGTTGTAACACACCGCAACCAGTTTCTGGGAAAAGTATTCCCACGATTGCATCTGGTGCTCCTTTACCAACAGCAGTTACTTCAGAAGTAAATTCTGATGCATCAGTTGCATGATAAACAATAGTTTTAACTGTACCACCAGCTGCTTCAAATGCAGCAGCAGTTGCTTCAGCTAAACCTCTACCATAAGAGTCTGCTCTAGAAATAATTGAGACTGTTTGAACACCGTCTTCAACCAATAATGATGCTAATACATCACCTTGTAATAGGTCTGAAGGCGCGGTTCTAGCATAAAAACCCTTTGTGTCAGTTGTTGTAAACTGTGGGCTTGTATTTGATGGAGACACCATTACAACTTGTGCTGCAATAGCAGTATCCAAGATTGCCAAGGAAGTACCGCTACAAGCAGCTCCCATAACACCTTGTGTACCTTGTGCAATTGCATCATTTAAACTTGTAAGAGCAACAGCTCCATCACAACCACTGTCGCCTTCAATAAGTACGACTGGTTGTCCGTTAATACCGCCAGCGGCGTTAATTTGCTCTACAGCAATAGCAGCACCAAGTGCAATACCAGGTCCTAGTGAAGCAAGATCACCTGATAAAGGCATTAAAGATGCCAAAACTAGAGGATCGCTTGCTGGTGCAGTTGTTTCTGCAGGTGCTTCTGTTGTCGCAGGAGCTTCAGTTGTTTCAACAACTTCTTCTTCAACAACTTCATCAGCGCCACCACAGGCTGCAGCTACTAAAGCTATAATCGCAATTAAAGCCAAAGCTTTGCGATTCTTCATATATAATTTCCTTTCAGTCACTGAAATTAAAAATTCCTACCAAATTAGTAGGAATTATTATTCAACAATAGCGTATTTTTAGTACTCTTCAATAGCAGAATAAATTATTTTTATAAATGTAATTAATACTTATGGAGAGCTTACAAAATACTTTAATATTTCTATCAGAACAGCAGTATTTAGATATTTCTTTATACATTTTTATAGGATATTTTGTAATAAAAGGGTGGAAAAAAGGTGCAATTGTTCAAATATATTATCTTTTCTCTTTACTTTTAGCTGTTGCATTAAGTTTTAGATACTCAGCAGCAATTGGAAATTATATCAGTAGTTGGTTAAATTCAAATTTACAAATTTCAGAAATTTTTGGTGGTGTAATTATATTTGCAGCAACAATAACTATCGCTTCCTATCTAAACAACATTTTAATTAACAGAGTTAAAAAAAATGATTTAGGAAGTAAGTTGCTCGGAAGTATGGTATCAATACTAGTAAGTAACTTAGTTTTGACATTAATTTTTACTTCAAGCAGCGCTCTTCCTTTACCAAATTTTATTAAAAACTCATTAAATGAGTCAAAGTTAGTATATTTTTATACTAATCCTGATGGTGCGCCACAACAAACATTAGAAGTTGTAATAGGTACAGATCTATTAAAAGTAGTTTCAAGAATTAATGAATTGACGGGAAAGTCAACGGTAGTAGTTGATGAAGAAGGTTGTTTAGAATTGCCAGCATATAAATTGTCTGATCTAAAATCGGAAAAAGATATTGAAATCGAATTTTATAACTTAATAGCACTAGAAAGAGAAAGTCAAGATATTGATGCTCTTGAGTTGAACCAAAATTTATCTGAAGTAGCTTTAAAATATGCATTCGAAATGTATACCAACGGATTTTGGTGCCATCAGAATCCGTTGAATGGCGAAAAAGCTAGTGACAGAGTTTCTTCAATAGGGTTTCCATTTAAAACTGTTGGCGAGAATTTAGCCATAGCTTCTTCTATACGTTCTGGACATGACAGTCTTATGAATTCTGAATCACACAGAAATACAATATTAGACAATGAATATAGAAGAGTAGGAATCGGAGTAGTCTCTGGACCGCTCGGACTTATAATAGTTCAAATTTTTACTTCATGAAAAGTTTTGGCATAGAGTACTTTACAAGCACACTAACAATTGGCGTTAGTAATTTTCTTATCAAAAATAACATTCAATTTAATGAAACTAGTTTAAATAAATTAAAAAAAGAATTGACTAAAGAGTTTGAAGTAAATTTCTTAAAACAAAGTAAAACTCCAACACAGATAATTAATATTTTTTTAAAAAAAGAGTTGAAAAAAAATATAAATTTAACACCACAAGATTTAGGAGATGAAGCACTTAATTCAATTTTGAATTGGGGAATCCTCAAATCAAAAGCATTTTTAAATGAATAATACTCAAAAAGAAATATGGATTAATTCATATCCTGTTTTCTTATGGTTAGTTTTAGAACCTATTGTTGGTTTGATAGATTCAAAAATTGCAAGTTTGATAGGAATATCAACTTTGTCTTCAATTGGTATTGCAGAGACTATTTATTTTGTATTTATTTGGATATTTATTTTTCTTGCTTATGGCACAACACCTTTCGTTGCAAGTCTTAAAACCAAAGGGGAAGTAAATAATTTAAATTACTTTATAAAGTTTGGAAGAAACACGTCTTTAACGCTGGGAATTATTTCAATATTTGTATTGATTTTTTCTAGCAGTTATCTAATTTCAATTTTTAATCCTACTGAAGATATCTTTACTCTTTCAAAAAACTATCTTGTTTATAGATGTATTGGGATTCCCTTTTATCTTTTAAACATGCATTCAACAGCGGTGCTAAGAGGATTAAAAGTACCAAACATTACTTTTCAGAGTGCCTTAATCGTTGCACTATTGAATATATGTTTTAGTTATATATTTGGAATAAGTTTAAATTTTGGTGCTTCTGGGATAGGTTTTGCCTCAACGATTTCTTTTTTATTTGCTTCTTTATTTTCAAGTTACAAATTATCTAGGCACAGCCAGAAACTTGAAAGATCATCAGAATCAGTTGAAAAAAAACAATTAAAAAAGAAATTTTTTCAAGTTGGATTTTTGATACTAATCAGATCATTTTTTCTTACCTTTTTTATGGCATATTTAAGAAATAAAGCTTCATTAATGTCTATGGAAGAAATTGCTTTACAGCATTTGTTACTGCAATTCTGGTCATTTGGATATATTTTTGTTGATGCAGTTGCAATTGCTTCCCAAGCTTTAGTTGCTGAATTAATTTCCAAAAAAATTAATTTTCAAACTTCAAGCCTACAAAAAGAGCTAATAAAACTAACTTCAAAAATTTCAATTTTCTTGTTTATTTTTAGTTTTATTTTTTTACAAAGTTTTGTGAGAATTTTTGACAGTAACAATCTATTGGAATATACAACTATTGAAATAAGAATATTATTTTCATTAAGTCTACTTATAGGAAGCTTTGCATTTCTTTGGGATGGTGTATTACTAGGTTTAGATCAGTCTAAAGAATTTGCCTTAACTACAATTTTTTCCTCATTAATAGGTTTTTTATTTTGTTCTTTATTTTTATCTAGAAATGAAAACCTTGTTAGTTTATGGTTGGCATTAGATTTAAGTTTGATTTGCAGAGCAGTGCTTGGATACTTTTTTCAGAGAAGAACTTACTTTACTGCTTTTAAGACAGGTCTATCCAGATAATAACTTAGAATTTGTAACTCTTGAGACAAATCCACAGATCTAATTTGTACATCAGGAGAATTTTTTAACAACACCGGTGCAAAGTTTAGTATCGACCTAACCCCACAAGAAATTAATAAGTCTGCGACTTCTTGAGCGAATTTACCTGGTGTTGCAATAATACCAATTGCTACATTATATTTTTTACAATATTCTTCTAATTCATTTAGAGGTTTAATGACTAAACCAGCAACTTGGTTATTTATTTTTTTATTATCTGAATCAAATAGACCAACAATTCCAAAACCTTTGTCCCTAAAACCTCCGTAGTGAGCCAAAGCTGAGCCAAGATTTCCAACACCTACGATTACTGCACTCCAACCTTCAACTAAACCTAATTCAAGTTGAATTTGGTTTCTTAATGTATGTATTTCATAACCAACACCTCTAGTTCCTAGAGTGCCAAGATATGACAAATCTCTTCTTACTTGAGCATCATTAACTTTAGCTAAATCAGCTAAATCTTTTGAAGAAATACCTTGTGCATCAATATCTAGCTGGTCTAAACATTGCAAATACAAAGGCAATCTTTTTACCGTAGCAGGAGGTATTTTTTTATTTTTCTTCACTAATGCACAATCTAATAACTAATTTAAATTACAAGTAATTGAAATGAAATATATTATAAGCTTACTTCTAGTTTCTGATTAATACTTTTTACATGTAAGTTAAACATTATGGTTGAAAAACTTGAAGATTTTGATGTTGTTATTGTTGGTGGTGGACCATCTGGAGCTAATACTGCAATTTCGTACAAAAAACTAAACCGTAGTTTAAAAATAGCTGTATTTGATAAGGCAAGTTTTCCAAGAGATAAGTCTTGTGGAGATGCTATTGGACCTGGTGTTATTAATGCTTTAAAAAGATTTGGAAATGAAGATATTTTAGAAAATGAACCTCAAGTTGTCTCCACAACTCTTTATGGTCCAGATAATGTAGGTATTCAAAATTATATTCCTCAGGTAAAAAACAAAGAAGATTCTGTTGTATATGTAATTCCAAGATTGGAATTAGATAATCGAATTTTGGATAAAGCTAAGAATTTAGGTGTAATAGTATTTGAAAACTTTAGTTTTTTTAATTTTGATGTTGATCAAGATATTGTGTTAGCAACTTTTAAAAGTGGTGAGAAGCTCTATCAAGTAAAAACAAAATTATTAATTGGTGCCGATGGGGCAAATTCACGAGTAAGAAATAATTTAAAAATTAAAAGTAACAGTGATAAACATAAAGCTATAGCTATCAGAGCTTATATCGATAGTCCTAATTATTTAGATGTTTTTAAAGAAAGAACTTTAATGTTTGAGATCAATGTTTCAGCAGAAAAAGGCTATGCCTGGGCTTTTCCAAGTAGAGATAAAATGTTGAATATTGGGATAGGTGTTCCTTTAAATATTTTTAAAAAAGATAATTTAAATTTAGATGACCTTTTACAAAACTTTGTAGATCAATTAAAGATTAGGGGAGTTGTAATTGACAATATAAGATTGAAAAAATCCTATTTATTGCCATTTGCTTCATTTAGACCAAAAATACCTAACCCTAACAGAGTTGCTCTTGTTGGAGATGCTAGTTCAATGATTAATCCAATGAGTGGAGAAGGTATATTTTATGGTATGGAAGCAGGTTATTTACTTGCTAAAAATACATTTAATCTAATACATTCTGAGAAAATTAACCAAGGTATTAAAAACTATTACAAAGAATTTAACAAAAGATTTAATAAACATTATTTTAGCTGCACATTAGCAAGGTTAGTTTTGCAAGTTCCATTCATGACCAAAAGATTATTAAAAGTTGCCTCAAAAGATCAAAATACAATTGACTTTGTTGTTGAATTACTTTTTGATGAAGCTCATTTAACTTTATCGGAAGTACTAAAGTTAACTTTAAAATTTTTACTTCCGCAAAAATTTCTATTAAATACGTTAAAAAACTAAGAGCCAAAATAATTTAACAATAAAAAAGTAGTAAAATGTAACTATACTTTGTGAAATATTTCACAAATAAGGAGGATAGATATTGCTTAACTGGCTTCCAATTTTGATAATGTTAGTAATTGCTATTGGATTTGCCCTTGCTTCATTAGGAGTGTCATATTTACTTTCACCAAAAAATGCAACAAATGAAAAACTAGCACCCTATGAATGCGGTATTTTTCCTGAGTCAGAACCTTCTCAGAGATTTCCAGTAAAATTTTACATGGTAGCAATGCTCTATATTGTATTCGATATAGAAGTCATATTTTTATTTGCTTGGGCAACAAGATTCAATGAACTTGGTTGGTATGGAATACTTGCAATCTCTATATTTACTTTTTTTATATTAGAAACTTTGTATTATGTTTGGAAAAAAGGTGTCTTAGATTGGAACATACCTCGACGTGAAAGATACTTTGGAAATGAGCCTATCAAGGAAGTTGCTTAATGTTTACACCAGATAATATTCTTACTACAACTATAGATAAAGCAGTTCGTTGGTCACGTACTCAATCTATGTGGCCAGTAACTTTTGGATTAGCCTGTTGTGCTATTGAAATGATGGCTGCTGGAAGTGCAAAATATGATCTAGCTAGATATGGAATGGAAGTTTTTAGAGCGTCACCGCGTCAAGCAGATTTAATGATTGTAGCTGGAAGAGTCTCTCAAAAAATGGCTCCAGTTTTAAGACAAGTTTACGATCAAATGGCAGAGCCAAAATGGGTAATTGCAATGGGTGCTTGCTCTTCAACTGGAGGCATGTTTAACAACTATGCATTAGTCCAAGGTGTTGATCACATAGTACCTGTTGATATTTATGTACCAGGTTGCCCACCAGGACCGCAGTCACTTATGCACGGAATTCTAACTTTGCATCAAAAAATTATGGATGGTGAAATTAACAGATGAAGTCAGAAGTAATAAATGTAAATGCAGAAGAATACAAAGAAGTAATTACAAATATTAAGAAAGATGGCTACGAAATGATGGTTGATCTGACAGCTGTTGATTGGTATAGAAAAAAAGAACCGAGGTTTGAACTTGTTGTACAATTTTTGTCTGTATCTAAAAACTCGAGAAAAACAGTAAAAGTCAAAATAAATGATGAAAATTTAAACATCCAAACTATAACTGACCTTTATCCGGGAGCTAATTTTTATGAACGCGAAGTGTTTGATATGTTTGGGATTGAATTTGAAAACCATCCAGATATGACCAGAATTTTAATGCCGGATGATTGGGTTGGTCATCCTCTAAGAAAAAACTATGGTTCAGGAAGAATTCCAGTCCAGTTTAAAAATGCACCAAAGGTGGAATAATTGAAAAGCAAAAAAATTAATACATCAAAGCTGCAAGATTTAAAAAAGAAATTTGAGTTTTGGGCAACAAACTCTGAAGAAGGAGGATGGAACATATCTTCAACGGATGAAGGCTCTCAAAAAATGCTTGAAGTTGAAGATGAAAAAAAAGTAAAAATTCAAACTGGTACAGAAATTCTTGATGATTTTGTTATAGAAGAAGACACCTCAGATGAAGAACGCATGATTGTAAATATGGGTCCTCAACATCCTTCAACCCATGGAGTTTTAAGACTTCAAGTTGAATTAGAAGGTGAGGTTGTGAGAAGAGTAAAACCAGTTATTGGTTATTTACATACTGGTATGGAAAAAACTGGTGAAGAGTTAAATTACTTTCAAGGCCCTACCAACACAACAAGAATGGATTATTTATCCCCATTATTTAATGAATTAGTTTTTTCTTTAACAACTGAAAAATTAATTGGAATTGAAGTGCCTGAAAGAGCTCAAACTATAAGAATTCTTATGACTGAATTAAATCGTGTTTCATCACATTTAGTAGCTTTAGCAACAGGCGGCATGGACATTGGGGCTTTATCCATGATGATATTTGGGTTTAGAGAAAGAGAACATATTTTAAATTTTTTTGAAAAAACTACTGGCTTGAGAATGAATCATAATTATATTCGACCAGGTGGAGTTGCGGCTGACCTACCAGATAACTGGCAGAAAGATGTTCAAGACATTCTCAATTTGATTCCTGAAAAGCTTAAAGATTATGATGATATGCTTCTAGACAACCCAATATGGAAAGGTAGATTGCAAAATGTTGGAATTTTGACAACAGAAGAATGCTTAGCTTATGGTATAACTGGGCCAAGCTTACGTGCTAGCGGGCTTGATTGGGATTTAAGAAAATCTCAGCCTTATTCTGGAATTGAAAAATATGGCTTCGACATACCAGTGCTGAATGAAAGCGATGTTTTTGCAAGATGGAGAATTAAAGTACTAGAGATATTTGAAAGTCTAAAAATTGTTGAACAAGCAATGAATAATATGCCAAAGGGACCATTCAAAATTCAAGATAAGAAAATTACCCCTCCTCCTAGAAAGCGATTAGATGAATCAATGGAAGCTTTGATTCATCATTTTAAAATTTATACGGAAGGATTTAAAGTACCAGAAGGTGACGCATATGTTGCAATAGAATCTCCAAGAGGCGAGTTAGGATGCTATATAGTTTCTGATGGTTCTGCAAAACCTTACAGGATGCATGTAAGAGGTCCTTCATTTTGTAATTTACAAGGATTACCAGTTATCATGTCAGACAGTCCAATTGCGGATGCAGTAGCAGCTATTGCATCATTAGATCCGGTTATAGGAGATGTGGATAGATGAGTTGGGATAAAAAACTATTGACTCAAGCAAATAAAATTATTAAACAATATCCTCAAAAAAGATCTGCATTAGGACCACTCCTTCATCTGGCTCAAAGCAAAGATGGCTATATTTCAGATGATTCAATAGAAGTAATTAGTGAACTGGTAGGGATAACTGAAGTTCAAGTAAAATCGGTTTCTACATTTTATTCAATGTATAAACAAGAACCAACTGGTAAATATTTAGTTAGTGTTTGCAAATCCATTTCTTGTGAAATTAATAATTCTTCAGATGTAATTAAAAGAGTTCAAGAAATTACAGGTTTAAATAATAATGAAACTGACGAAGAAGGCATGTTTACATTTGAAAAAGTTGAATGTATTGGAGCTTGTGGTGGTGCTCCTGCTATTCAAATCAATTACGAGACAGTTGAAGGAATGACTCCTGAGAATACTGAAAACTTATTTAATTGGCTTAAAGAAAATCAACCTGAGGTAATAGTTGCTGATATTTTGCAGGAAAAATTTGGAGGAACCAAATCATTTGATTGGGGCATTAAAGATAATTCTGGTACAACAGGATCAGTGCCTGGCTTTCAATACTTTAATACTGTAGGAGAGTCTAAGTGAAGGAAACAGTTTTACTTACTAAAAGAATGAGAGATTATCCAACAGAAAGTCACATGATTGATGTTTATGAGAAATCAAATGGTTATAAAATTGCACAAAAAACTTTAAAAAATAGTTCACCTGAAGAAGTAGTAAAGGAAATACAGGACTCAAATATTCGGGGTAGAGGAGGTGCTGGATTTCCAACAGGCACAAAGTGGGGAATGCTTGTAGAAGATAAAGAAAAGTATCTAGTAATAAACGCTGATGAATCAGAACCTGGAACTTTTAAGGACAGAATTTTGCTTGAAAGAGATCCACATCAGTTGATTGAAGGGATGATTATCACTTGCTTTGCAGCAAATATTGAGAAAGCTTTTATTTATATAAGAGGAGAATACGCAAAACCTGCAAGAAGAGTCCAAAATGCTGTTGATCAAGCATATGCTAAGGGTTATCTTGGAAAAAAAATATTTGGTACAAATATTAATTTAGACATTGTTGTACATTTAGGAGCAGGTGCATATATTTGTGGAGAAGAAACAGCACTTTTAAATTCACTTGAAGGCCGAAGAGGTGAACCAAGATTAAAACCTCCTTTTTATCCAGCTGTAAAAGGGCTTTACATGAAACCAACACTTGTAAACAATGTTGAGACTATTTCTTCAATTCCTTGGATCGTTGAAAATACTGGTATGGAGTATAACAAACTTGGTGTAGAAGGATCTACAGGCACACGTATATTCAGTCTTTCAGGCCACATTAATAGACCAGGCAATTATGAAATTGAAATGGGAAGTAGTTTTGGAGAATTTGTCGACACACTTGGAGAAGGTGTAAGAAATAATAAAAGAATTAAAGCGTATATTCCTGGTGGAGCATCTGCACCTTGGTTAACAGGAGATCAGCTTGATATAAAAATGACAATTGATGATGTTGCAAAAAATAACTCTATGTTGGGATCCGGGGCAGTTGTAATGATGGATGAAGACACTAATTTAGTAAATGCAGCAAAAAGTATTGTTAGTTTCTTTGCTCATGAATCTTGTGGTCAATGTACGCCTTGTAGGGAGGGAACAACTTGGCTGGAGATGATTTTAGACAGAGTAGCTTCTGGAAGAGGTAGGACTTCAGATTTAGAACTTTTGCTGGATGTGTGTGATAATATCTCCCCAGGTCTTTCTTGGCCTCCAAAAATGACAACTATATGCCCACTTGGTCCTTCTGCAGTCTCACCGATCACTTCTTTAATGAAAAACTTTAGAGAAGAAGTTGAAAGTATGATTCCAACCAAGGTACTTTTATGAGCGAAATTGTAAACATTAAAGTTAATGGTCAGGACATCGAAGCTAAAAATAATAAATTATTAATAGAAGCTTGTGAAGATTCCGGAATTCACATTCCGAGGTTTTGTTGGCATAAACGGTTAGATCCTGTTGGAATGTGTAGAATGTGTCTAGTTGAAATTGAAACTCCTCGGGGTAAAGCTTTAGTACCATCTTGCACAACTAAAGTAACCCAAGACATGGTAGTCGATACAGAATCTGAAGTTGTTAAAAAAGCTCAAGAAGGAATTCTTGAGTTTTTACTCATAAACCACCCACTAGATTGTCCGATTTGTGATAAAGCTGGTGAATGTCCTCTTCAAGATCAAACAGTTTCTTACGGACCAGGTGAAAGTAGATTTATTGAAGAAAAAAGACATTTTGAAAAACCAATATCAATTTCTGAAATTATTTTACTTGATAGAGAACGATGCATTCTGTGTGCTAGATGTACAAGATTTTCAGATGAAATCTCAGGAGATCCTTTAATTGAGTTTGTTCAAAGAGGAAATAAAACCGAAGTAAATACATTTCCAAATGAACCTTTTAAATCTTATTTTTCGGGTAATACTGTACAAATATGTCCTGTTGGAGCACTCACTTCAACCTCTTACAGATTTAAAGCAAGACCTTGGGATTTAAAAACAACTTCATCTACATGCAATGGTTGCTCTGTTGGTTGTTCCATTGAACTTAATGCTTCTCAAAATAAAATGCTTAGAATTTTAGGTGTTGATAACGATGCAGTTAATCAAGGATGGTTATGTGATAAAGGACGGTATAATTTTGAATTTTTAAATAATCAGTCACGTATTAAAGAACCTGTTGAAAGTGTGGATGGTAATTTTGTAAAAATTTCAACAAAAGAAGTAGTTAATAAATTAAAAGAAAATATTGAAAATAATAAAAGTAAAGTTAAGTTTTTACTAGGTACGAATCTTACTAATGAAGAGTATGCTTCATTTAATGAATTTTCAAGGCTCATAAATGGTGAAAAATTAGATTTTTATTTGTCCGATGACTACCTCTTTAATGGATATTTTGATAATAATATTTCTTTGGCAACATTCAATGACCTTGACACTGCTGAAACAATAGTAATTTGGTCTGAAGATCTTAAAGAAAATTTACCAGTTTTATATTTAAGAGTCAGACAAGCCGTTAAAAATGGAGCAAAATTAATCATTTTTGGACATAACAATACAACATTAAAAGATAAAGCATCAGTTTTTTATTCAAACGAATATTTAGACGAAAATTTTAAAATTAACGTACATCCTGAAAGTATTAAAAATTTTAAAGAATATATAGTTGGAAAAGATGTAACAGCTATTATTGGAAAGTCTTCACCATACCAAGATAAAAAATCTATAGATACACTAGTTAACTTTATTAATGAAAATGCAAATTTAAAACTTTTAAATGCATTTTCTAGAGGTAATTCATATGGTGCCTTTCAAAACCTGGATAGCGTTAAGGGGTTACCAGATTTAATTAACGATTTTGAAAAGGATCTACCTGAAATTCTTTTTGTAGTTGGTTCTGATCCATTAGGTTCTTCAGTATTATCGAGCCAATTAGCAGATATATTTAGCAGAATTAATTGCATAGTTTCTTTAGATTTGTTTATTCACCAATCGAATGAAATTGCAGACTTTATCATTCCTATGAATTCTGCAATTTCTGAAAAAGAAGGAACATTTACAAATATTGAATTCAGGACTTCAAAGATTAATCAATTAACTCCATCCCCGGGAAAATCATTAAATGAAAATGAGTTTCTTTCAGCTTTGCTAAGTAGTTTAGGTAAAGAAACTAATTCATTTGATGTTAAAAATTTGAATGAAAAAGTTGCTGAAAAAAACTTTGATCAAGTAAATAAAATTACTTTTGAAGAATTCGATAAACCTAGCAATGTTGATGGAATAATTTCAGGAAAGGAAGTTAATATAAATTGTACATTTTCCATTGAAGGCAATTCTCTTTACTACATTGGTAGAAAACTTTATGGTGATTCTGTTACTCAAAGAAATTCTCAGTCAATATCAATTCTTGGATCAAAAAAGTTTATTCAAGCTAATTTGTCTACATTAAATTCTTTAAATCTAGTAGAAGGAAAATGTTATATAGAACAGAATGGTTTTAAAATAACATCAGATTTAATAGTTAATGAAGATATTCCTGATGGGTTATTTTACTTTCCAATAAATAGAAGAAATTTTACTAAATATAACTTTATGGAAAAAATAAATATTTCAAATATTAATGAGGAGGATAGCTTAAGTGTCCACTGAGTTAATCATTGCTCTAATTAAATCAATTGTTGTTTTAGGAGTGCTTTTGACCAATACGATACTACTTATTTGGTTAGAAAGAAAATTAGTTGCTGGAATGCAATCTAGAGTTGGTCCTGATAGAGCTGGTCCATTTGGAATACTTCAAACTGTTGCAGATGCGATAAAACTCTTACTTAAAGAACAAATTCTTCCGTTAAAAGCTGATAGAGCTATGTACCTTTTAGCACCAATTATTTCATTAGTTCCATCGTTTTTAATCTTTATGATTATACCTTTGGGTCCAAATATAGATGTATTATTTAATGGTTCTCAATTCGAAATTGAACTTGTTGGTGCTGATCTTAATGTTGGTGTTTTATACTTTTTAGCATTATCTTCAATTGCTGTTTATAGTGTCGTTTTAGCTGGTTGGTCATCAGGTTCAAAATATCCATTATTAGGAGGAGTCAGAGCTTCAGCTCAGATGATTTCCTATGAAGCAGCTATGGGATTATCACTGGTTCCAGTAATTCTTTATTCAGGCTCACTTTCATTAGTTGACATTGTTCAAAGCCAGTCTGGAAATCTCTCAAGTACTTTTCCATTTTTAAATAATATTGTTTCTTTTATACCAAAATGGAATATTTTTCCTCAGTTTGTTGCATTTGGAATATTTTTTATAGCTGCAGTAGCTGAAGTTAATAGAGCTCCATTTGACCTGGTAGAAGCAGAACAAGAATTAGTTGGAGGATTTCATACTGAATATTCTGGATTCAGATTCGCGATGTTTTTTTTAGCAGAGTATATAAATATGTTTAATATGTGCGCAATAACTGCAACATTTTTTCTTGGTGGATGGCTTGGACCAACTTTTGAAAATATATTACCACCATTTTTGGTTGCGATAATGCCAATTATTTGGCTAGGTGTTAAAACTTTCTTTTTGTTATTTGTATTTGTCTGGATTAGAGCTACATTACCTCGATTAAGATATGACCAGCTGATGGAACTTGGATGGAAACGATTAATACCTGCTTCACTTATATGGTTAATACTTTCTGCAATAGTTTTGGGTTTAAGAGAGTTTGGTATGCCATGGAGATAAACAATGAGTGAAAATTTTGGATTGTTTAAAGGATTTAAAGTTACTTTCAAAGAATTATTTAGAAAATCTGTAACAGATAAATACCCTAAAGAATTTAGAGAAAAACCTCAAAGGTTTCATGGTAGACATGTTTTAAACAGATATGAAGATGGAATGGAAAAGTGCATAGGTTGTGAGTTATGTGCAGGCGTTTGTCCAGCACAATGTATATATGTAAGAGGAGAAGAAAATTCTGAAGAAAATCCAGTAAGTCCAGGAGAAAGATATGGATTTATTTATGAGATAAATATGTTACGTTGTATATATTGTGCTCTCTGTGTGGAAGCTTGTCCAACAGAAGCAATTACTATGACTTCGTTGTTTGAAATGAGTGTCTCTAATAGAGCTGATGCAATTTTTGATAAATCAGTATTAGTTGTTGATGATGAAGGAAATCCAAGGTCACATGAAGAGAAAACAAAATTAACAAATATTGAAGATTTACATAATTTTGATGGTTGGATGAGAGCAACTTCTTCTAACGGAAATCCAAACTATCAAAATGTCATTAATTGGTCAGGATCTTTAGGATATGGAAAAAAGGAACCTGAAAAAGGTCAAAGTTTAGAAGAGGAGTAGTATGGTAGATTTTTTATTATTTCTTTTACCTGCTTCATTAGTTTTAATTGGTGCACTAATTGTTATATTTGCTCAAAACCCTGTTCATAATGCAATGGGGCTTGTTCTAACATTGATCTCACTTGCATTAATTTATATAACTTTAAATGCAACTTTCGTTGCAATGGTTCAGATGCTTGTTTATGCAGGTGCAGTAATGACACTTTTTCTGTTTGTTATCATGATGATAGGAGTTGACAAAAAGGAACAAACCAAAGAATCAATCAAAGGACAGTCGCTTTTAGTTTCAGGTGTATTAATGGTTTTAATTTCTTTACTAATCTACGTTGCTATAAATTCAAACTTTAAATGGGATTTATGGTTTGAAGCTGTTCAATTTGATATAGAGGGAACCCCGCAATTAATCGCAGGAACTCTTTTTACTGCATGGATTTTTCCATTTGAAATTATCTCAATACTGTTAATTGTTGCAACAGCAGCAGCGATAGCTTTAGCTTATGATACAAAAAAAAAGAAGCAGAATGTTTGAAGTAACAACAGATTGGTATCTAACCCTTGCAGCGTTGCTTTTTTCTATAGGTTTTTTTGGAATGATGATAAGACGAAATGCCTTAATTATGTTTATGTGCATCGAATTAATGCTTAATGCTGTAAATTTAACTTTTATTGCCGCTTCCAAACATTTTGGAACTATTGATGGTCAAGTTGCTGTATTTTTCGTACTTGTTGTAGCTGCTGCAGAAGTTGTAGTAGGTTTAGCAATAATAGTTTCAATTTTTAGGAAACAGTCGTCAGCATCAGTTGATGTTTTAAATTTATCTAGAGGTTAAATGGAAAATTTAATTTTAGTACCGATATTCCTTCCTTTGGTAACAGCAATTTTTCTATTTATTCAAAAAAATTTAATTAAAGAGTCAATTGTAAATATTTATACTTTATCAAGTAGTGTCATTTCATTTTTAATTACAAGTTTCATTTTTGTAACTTTTACAATTGAAAAATTCGAATCATACTCCGTTGTCCTTTACCAATGGACAGAATCTCCAAAGATAGATTTTAGTTTTACACTAGATGGCTTATCTGCACTAATGCTTTTATTAGTTAGTGGTTTATCTATTTTTATTCAACAATTTTCAACTTCTTATATGAGTAAAGATGAAAATTATAGGAAATATTTTGTTTATTTTAATTTTTTCGTTTTTTCAATGTTAGTTCTAGTTATGTCATCAAATTTTTTAATTATGTTTTTAGGTTGGGAGCTAGTAGGGCTAAGTTCATATTTGTTAATCTCATTCTGGTCAAGTAAGACATCGGCAGCTAAAGCTGGGAATAAAGCATTTATATTAAACAGAATTGGAGATTTTGGTTTTTTAGTTGGTCTCATGTTTATCTTGAATACATTTAAGAGCTTTGATTTTCAAGAGGTGTTGCATAAAGCAAACGATATACCAGTAAACACTATTACAGTTATTACACTTTTTTTGATATTAGGTGCGTTTGGTAAATCTGCACAGTTCCCTTTATTCAGTTGGTTACCAGATGCAATGGAAGGGCCAACACCTGCTAGTGCATTAATTCATGCTGCAACAATGGTTACAGCTGGTGTATTTATGCTCGTGAGAATATCACCTCTATTACAATATTCGGAAACTACGAGTTTTGTTGTTTTAGTTATAGGATTGTTAACAGCTTTAATTTCTGCTTTTTCAGCAATTAATCAATATGATATTAAAAAAGTATTAGCTTATTCAACTATTTCCCAATTAGGTTTTATGTTTATTGCTATAGGCGTTGGTGCTTATGTAGCAGCAGTATTCCATTTACTTACCCATGCTTTCTTTAAAGCTTTGTTATTCCTTGGAGCTGGTGCGGTAATTGAAGCACTCCATCACGAACAAGATATTAGAAATATGGGAGGTTTAAGAAAGAAAATGCCTCTAACTGCAGGAATGATGGGTGTAGGAACACTAGCTATTTCAGGTATACCACCTTTAGCCGGTTTTTGGTCTAAAGATGAAATACTTGCATCGATATTCTCTAAAGGTGGAATATATTTAGGCTTTTGGGCTCTTACTTTAATTGCTGCCGTTTTAACAGCATTTTATATGGGTAGACACTGGCTATTGATATTTAATTCTGAACCAAGTAAACCAATTGAAGATATACATGATGCACCAAAAAACATGAAATTTCCTTTAGTTGTTCTTGGAATATTTTCAATTTTTATTGGATTTGTTAATACACCCTTCTTTCATGGCGTAGAAAAGCTTTTGCATATTACATTAGAAGAAGTTGAGATAACTCATGTACCTGAAGGATTAACACTAGTAGTTCTTGCTTTGATTTCAATTGGAGCAGGTTTTGCTGGTCTATTCTTAGCTTATTTAATTTTCGGTAGAAATATTTTACAGGGTAAGCTATTCAATAATGATGGGTTCAAAAATCTTATAAAATTCACCAAGGAAGCATCTTTTAATGTTTTGTATCTAAATAAAATTGGAAATCTTGTTTTTGTTGCTGGAGCTAAGCTGTTTTCAAAAAGGGTAGCTGTAATAATTGATAGTATTTTAATTGATGGAGCAGTAAACCTTGTTGCTAATTCATTTAGCAAATCTGCAAAAATAACCTCTTCATCCCAGACAGGGTTAGTGAGAAATTATGTTTTATACTTCGGATTTTTCTTAATTGTTTTAGTAGCAGTGTTTATTATTACACCTTTGGTAGGTAATTAATGAATGCTGTAATCTTTTCATTGTTATTAGTTCCACTTTTTGGATCATTATTTATTTTCATAATTCCAAAAAATAGAGTTGAACTTTTCAGACCAGTAAGTATTTTGTTTACTTTAATTTCATTGACACAAGCTATCTATTTACTTTTTGATTCAAAACTTACAGTTAATTTTAAAACTTACGCTTCATTTGAATGGATTAGTCTTTATGGATTAGATTTAAACTTTGGATTGTCTGGAATGTCAATTTTGCTACTTGTATTAAGTGCATTACTTGTGACGGTTTCAATACTTTCTGTCTCTGATAGTCATGCTCAGAGTAAAGGTTTTATTGGATCAATTTTAACTCTCCACTTTGCAATTAATGGAGTTTTCATGAGTGGAGATTTAGTTTCTCTCTTTATTTTTTTTGAAACAATATTAATTCCTATGTACTTCCTTATGGGTATTTGGGGGGGTGAAAATAGACGCTATGCAACTATAAAATTTATTATTTATACAGTATTCGGTTCTATTTTTATATTTATAGGAACTATTTATACCGGTCTTTTAAGTTATTCAGTAAATGGTAGACTAGCTTTGGATTACAATACCTTATCACAATTAAGTTTTAGTTCATCACAATCGAAAGTTCTTTTTGCATTATTCACTATAGGATTTTTAATAAAAGTACCATTATTTCCACTACATACTTGGTTACCAGATGCTCACGTTGAAGCTCCAACAGCAGGTAGTATCTTACTTGCTGGAGTTTTGTTAAAAGTTGGAGCATATGGAATACTACGTGTGTCAATACCATTCTTTACCGAAGGATTTATACAGTTTAGATTTTTAATAGCTTGCTTGTCTGTAGTTGGAATAATTTATGGAGCTATTGTTGCTATAGCACAAATTGATATAAAGAAACTAATTGCATACTCTTCAGTTAGTCATATGGGATTTGTAATGCTTGGTATTTCAGCAGGTACATATTTAAGTATTGAAGGTGCAATAATTCAAATGATCAACCATGGAATAACTTCTGGTGCATTATTTATGCTTGTTGGTTTTATATATGATAGAAGACATACTAGAAAAATATATGATTTTGGTGGTATAAAGTCAAGAATGCCACTTTATGCAGGAATCTTCCTTTTTACTTCGTTTGCTTCAATAGGCTTACCTGGACTTAATGGTTTCGTTGGTGAATTTAAAATTTTAATGGGCAGCTTTGAAGCTTTTAAAGTTCTATCAATCATTGCTGCATTTGGCGTAGTTCTTGCTGCAATTTATATGCTTTGGGCTTACCAAAGATTGTTTACTGGAACTATAGTAAATGAAGAAAATAACACTTTATTAGATTTAAACTACAGAGAAATCATTTCTGTAATGCCTTTGCTAATTCTTATGTTACTAGTTGGAATATTTCCTAGTATTCTAGAAAATTTAGTTTCTGAGGAGTCAGAATATTTAAGTGAGTTAATATTTTATTTTGTGGGTGGTAAATGATATCTATATCTGAAATAATAGGTTTTAATTTTATAGTAATATCTCCAACAGTTGTTTTACTGTTAACTGCACTAATTTTATTATTTTTTACAATCACTATTCCATCGTCAGATATTGTGAAAAAATTAATAACTTTTGTAGGGATATTGATAACAAACTTTTTTATATTTCTTAAATTTGGTTTGTATTTATCAGACGGCGTTTCATCATATTTTTCTGAAAAAATATTATTAGATGAGTTCTCATTATTTGGAAATGTCTTAATTGGTTTAATTTTGTTGTTCACATTTAATTCATTTTGGAAGACATCTTCAAGCCTTGAAGGTAAAACTACAGAGGCAATAATTCTTATTCTAATGTCTGCTTCTGGATTTTTACTTATGATCGATTCCGAAAATTTTATAATGCTTTTTATTGGATTGGAGATTGGATCAATAAGCCTTTATGCGCTTGCTGGACTAAATCGAGGAGACAAATTAAGCAATGAAGCTTCGTTAAAGTATTTTCTATTAGGTTCATTAGCTTCTTGTGTATTAATCTATGGTGTTGCGCTATTGTATGTATCGCTTTCAATTAGTGGAGTATATGAAACAAGTATTGCAATAAATTTTATTGGTCCACAAAATGTACCTTTAACAACTTTAATTGGTATGATTTTTATAATTGTCGGACTACTGTTCAAAGTAGCTGCAGCACCATTTCAAGCTTGGGCACCAGATGTTTATCAAGGTTCACCAACAGGTTTTGTAGGATATATGGCGACGACTGCTAAGGCAGCATCTTTTATAGTGTTAGCACGAATTTCAGCTATTTCAATTCGTTTTATTCTAGATAAGTTCGAATTATTTTTTACTCTTGTTGTACTTTTATCAGCATTATTAGGTGCATTATTTGCTACTAACCAAACAGATTTAAAACGTCTAATTGCTTATAGTGGAGTTATTCAATCAGGTTTTATTTTATCTGGAATAGTTTCAGGTGTATTTGGAATAAGCGCGTCCTTATTTTATTTGTTTTCATATATTGTTCAGCTTCTTGGAATATTTTGTATATTTTCAATCATTAAAGGGCAACTTACCTCAACTTTTGGAATAGATGAATTATCTGGATTGTTTTTAAATAATAAATTTCTGACCATTTGTTTTTCTATTTTTATGTTTGGTTTAGCTGGAATGCCATTAACAAGTGGTTTTGTATCAAAATTTATACTCATAACTAATTTATGGTCATATGAAAAGTATTTACTTGTTGTTGTTTTGATGTTATCTACTGTTGTTGGATTTTATTTTTACTTAAGACCAATTTGGATTGCATCAATTGAAAAAAATGAAAATCCTCTATCAAAAATTGATATTTCTACTTCAGACAAAGTTTCGGTTGGTTTACTTGCAGTAGTAACCTTGTTACTAGGTATTCTTCCAAATGTACTGATAAACCTAACTCGCTGGGTGGTAGAAAATTATATTTAATGTTAATTAAATATACTCCACCACCTACTTTTCAGCATCAAGGTGGATGGGACGAATTACTATATTTTCTTGTACCAGCTTTGCTACTAACATGGTTAAGAAATAAGCAAAGAAAAGAAAATAGAGAATAGATACTTTAAGATTAAAAATATGATTCAAATTAATGACTTAACTATGCTTTACAAAAATGGTAGAGGGGTCAGAGATATAAATCTCACTATCGATTCTGGTGAGGTTAAAGGATTACTTGGCCCAAATGGTTCTGGTAAATCTACCATTATGAGAAGTTTCATGGGATTCTTATTACCTACTAGTGGCAATATGACTGTTAACGGTATAAATACATTAAATAATTCAGCAGAAGCAAAAGCAGTCATTGGGTATTTGCCTGGTGATCCACAGTTACCACAAAATATTTCCTCAAAAGATTTGTTTAAATTAAGTGCAAAAATGAGAAGCTGCACTATTGATTATGCATTAGAACTTAGTGATAGATTTGAACTTGATATAACACAACAAGTTAAAGAACAATCTAAGGGTAACCGCCAAAAAACTGCCATAATTTTATCACTGCACCATAAACCAAAAGCTTTAGTTTTAGATGAACCAACTTCAGGATTAGACCCTTTTCATCAAAGAACTTTTTTTGAGTTAATTTCTGAATTCTCAAATGAAGGTGTTTCAATTTTGTTATCTTCTCATATCATTTCTGAGATTGAAAAGATAACGACTTCAATGGCTGTCTTAAAAAATGGTTCCAAAATTTATGATGAACTACTTACAACTTTCATAGAAAACTCAAAGATGCAAAATATAAGCATTGAAGATGCATTTTTCAAATTTTATGATAGGAATGTAAATAATGATTAGTTATTTACATTATTTTATTAAAGTTCCTAAAAAGTTAATTATGACTTGGATATTTGCTCCGGCAATTTACTTTACAATAGTTCCACTTGCGTTCTCTAATCAAAGTTTTGAAAACTTGATTTATACAAAAAGAGATGGATTAAGCAGTCTTGCTGAAAACGATATAATGTTAAATTTTTTGGGTATTGCAGATTGGGAAAATGTGTTTACCCTCGAGGGAATAATTACAACGTATTTAATGAATTTATTTGTTCCATTACTAATTGCAATTGCAACTATTGTACTTTTAAATAAAATGGGAGCAAAATCTGAAGAAGAAGGCACATTCGAATTTGTTGCTTCTTTACCTCTAAACAGAAAACAAATTTATTATATTCATTCCCTTGTAGCTGTTATTTTTGGAATTATTATTTCCCAAATTTGGTTTCATATTATGTATATTCCAATGGCGTTTATGGACTTGTCTCAAAACTTAGAATATTTACCAATGATGAAAGCTGGATTACAAAGTAGTTTAGGCGGTGTTTCATTTGGAGTATTAGGCTACTCAATTTCAATGTACACTGGCAAATCTGGAAATGCTTGGAATTTTGGTATGGGACTTCTAGCAATAGAATGGCTATCAAATATGTTGAGTGGTAGCAATGAAATATTTAAATGGATACACGAAAATTTTTCATCATTTGGGGCGTATGGAAATCCATATCAAAATGGACTTAATTTAGGAGATATAACTTTAGTAATTTCCAAAATATTTCTTTTTATAGTTATTGGTTATATTGGATATACTAAAAGATCATTAAATCTTAAATAGATTTATTTAATATTCTTAAAACCCTTAAACTAGTTTTATGGCTACTTTCTCAAAAACAATTACTGTAAAAAGTGATATTCAAAATACTTTTAATTTTGTTGCAGACTTTAGAAATTTGCATAAATGGAACCCTCATGATGAAGCTTCGTTAACTAATAAAGAACCTCTGAGATCAGGCTCAATATTTGAAGTTAAGACAAAATTCAACGAAAGAGAAATAACTTTAAATTACGAAGTTATTGAGTGGGGCCCTCCTTTACGAGCGTCTCTTCAATCAAGAAATAGCAACTTTGATATTACTGATACAATTTTTTTATCAGCTAATAACAAAGGTACAGAGCTTACTTATACAGTAGATGTAAAATTTAAAGGTATTTTTAAAATTATCGGCCCGTTTTTTAATAAACAGTTCAATAATTTAATGGAAAACATTTATGAACTTGAAAAAATACTTGGCCCTGCTTAGTGTAGCCGCAACTCTATTATTAATACCATATAGAGGTCAAACAGTGGAAAATTTTGAAGCAAATTCTTTCCCAACTATTCACGGAAAGAATTTAAACAAAGTAAAAAAATCTGTACCGGATGATTTTGTTGATAAAAATTTAATAGCGATCTTAGCCTTTCAACAGTGGCACCAGCCGATAGTTGATGAATCAATTAGTGTTCTCGAAACACATGAACTTGACCAAGACTTTAATATCATAGAAGTCCCAACAATTGGAGAGTTTACCAAACTCGGACAGATGTATCTTGACGGTACTATGAGAGCTTATATAAAAGATGATTTCATTAGAAATAGGACTATAACAGTTTATCTTAACAAAGAAAGATTAAGGGAAACATTAGAAATTCCAGACGAGAGTGAGATTTATTGGTTTGTAATTAAAAAAGATTCAAATGAGATAATTTTCAGAGGAGTTGGAGTTATACAGGAATCTGATATTGAAGATATTAAAAACTTATCCTGAAAACATTATTGCTGAATAAAAAATTCCAATAGTACAAATTAAAATTAAACCTTGAATCATGCCTCTAAATTTAGGTTCTAATTTTCCAGCTTTTGAATGTATAAAAGTAAGCACTCCAGCAAGAACAAATAAAATCATTTTTATATGAAAATAGGTATTCAGATCCGACGACCCCCATGCGATTAAAAACATACCCATACCACTAAACAATGCAAGAAAATAAACCCCCCAGCCGATTTGTCCAAATCTAGATGCGAGTGCTTTTAATGTCTTACCAGAGTCATCTATTTTTCTAACCACTGGAACAAATGCTCCCATTAAAATCATTCCACCTAACCAGACTGAAGCAAAAATTAGATGTAAAAGTTTTAGAATTTCATACATAAAAAAAGCATAGCATATTCTATATTATTAAAATTATTAATATGTCAACCTACAAAGCTTGGATACAAAACCAAGTAACATCATACGATAAACTCCAAATTTCAGAAATGGATATTCCTGAAATAAAGAAAGGGGAGATATTAATTGAGACTAAATCAGCTACTCTAAATTTTGCAGACTTACTCCTTTCAAGTGGTCTTTATCAATCAAACCCTAAAACTCCATTTGTTCCAGGTTTTGAAGCTGCTGGTGTTGTAAAGAAAGTTTCAAAGCAAAGCAAATTTAAAGTAGGAGATAGAGTTGTTGGAGCTACTACAGTATTTCGATCAGGTCGATATGGAAGTTTTGGTGAGTATTGCATTTCATCAGAAAACTTGACATATTCTTTACCAGAAAAAATAAGTTTCAATGCAGGTGCAGCTATTTTGATGTCGTATCTAACATCTGATTTTGCTCTTGTTAGAAGAGCAAATATTAAAAAAAATGATTTAGTTTTGATCAATGCAGCAGCTGGTGGTGTTGGAATATCTGCTGTGCAGCTAGCAAAAAATTATGGTGCAAAAGTAGTTGCAGCAGTTGGAAGTGATGAAAAAAAAGAGTTTATAAATAAATTTAACCCGGACCTTGTTATTAATTATCAAAAGGAAAACATAAGAGAAATCGTGGAACAAAAGTATGGAAAAAGACCGGTGGACATTTTTTACGATCAAGTTGGTGGTGAGATGTACGAGAGTGGTATTAAACTTTTAAAATCAGAAGGCAAGGCTCTAATTGTCGGTTTTGCAAGTGGCAATATTCCATCACAATTACTTAGCTATCTATTAGTAAAAAATATCACAGTGATGGGAGTGTTTATGATTGATTTCGAATCAAATAATAAAAATTATCTTTCTGAAAGGTTAGAAGGAATTTTTAATCAATATTTAAATAAAGAAATTGAACCAGTTTATAAAGTAATTAAGTTTGAAGAAATTGTTGATAACTTAGAATTAATAGGTTCTAGAAAGTCAATTGGAAGAATTGTTGCTGAAATTTAAAAACAAAAATTTTTAAGGTTAATATTAAATAAATGGCTAAACTTTATTTTTATTATTCTGCAATGAATGCTGGTAAAAGTACAACTTTATTACAGTCGGCTCATAATTATGAAGAACGAAATATGCGAACACTACTTTTTACCCCAAAACTAGATGATAGATATGGTGAAGGGCAAATTACATCTAGGATTGGTCTTAACAGAGAGTGTGAAATATTTACAGAATCTGATGATTTATATGTTTGGACAGCCCACGAAAATCAAAGAGATAAAATATCATGTGTTCTAGTTGATGAAGCACAATTTTTAAGTCCAAAACAAGTTTTACAACTTTCACTTGTAGTTGATAAATTAAAAATTCCAGTTCTGTGTTATGGTCTCCGATCTGATTTTAGAGGTGAACCATTCCCCGGAAGTGTTTACTTATTAGCTTGGGCTGATGAGTTGTCAGAAATAAAAACAATATGTAAATCGGGTAAAAAAGCTATCATGAATGCCAGATTAGACGAAAATGGCAACAGAGTTACAGAGGGTGAACAGATTTCTATAGGTCTTAATTACGAAGCACAAGCTAGAGATATATTTGAATTAGATAAAGTTTCACCTATCGGATATCAAATACCTGAAGCAAATTAATTTAATTATTTTGGTTCAAAGGTGGCTCTGGTCTAGTTACAAGCCAAAAACATAACACCATTCCAAATAATCCAAAAATTACATCACCAAATAAGTTGAATACTAAATAAATTGTTATTCCAAATGTCGGAATAATTGTAAGAATCGCAACTTTTTTAGCTTTTCTTGACAACCCTTTATAAAGTTTCCAATTGTTTATCATTTGACCAAACAATTTATGGTTTTCTAGCCAATAGGTAAAGCGATCAGAACATTTAGAAAATGCCCATGCAGATATCAAGATAAAAACTGTAGTTGGTAATCCAGGAACAACAATACCAATATAACCTAATGAAAGAGAAATAATTCCAATTATGAAAAATAAAGGTTTATGAATTTTTAAAAATAATTTTGGAAAAAATTTATATAAAATCACAAAGAGAAATACTGCTCCGCTTAAAATATATATAGTTTCACTTGAAATTTCATTTATAAAACTACTCATATCACAACATTAATTGTTTTGAGCTATATGAGAATTTTCTCCAAAGCATATTTGCGTAAATTAATTAACTTCTAATATTTAATAAATGTATAATTTTAATATGTGTCCCTATGCATATTTACTAGCTGGTTTTATGTGGTTTGTTAAAAATGGCGGTAAAGCTTTAGCTAATCCAATTTCTTTTTTTAATAAATCAAATAAAAAAAATTTACAAAACACTAATAAATAAAAAAGAGCTATTAATTGTTCAAATTAAAAAACAGAAATTTTAAACTTTTTATTTTTAACAATTTTTTTATTTTAATTTTTACTTTAAATGCCTGTACGTTTCCAAATAATGATCAAGGGAATAATCTAGTAATTTATAGCGGTAGGTCAGAAAGTATTGTTGATGAAATAATAAAAGACTTTACGGTAGCAACGGGCATTCAGGTTGATGTCAGGTATGCAAATAGCACAGAACTAGCAAACACGATAATTTTAGAAGGAAACAATAGTCCAGCAGATTTATTTTTTTCTCAAGATCCAATAAATTTGGAAAAAGTAGCTGAACAAAATCTATTTGCTCAATTACCTAATGAAATCATGCAATCAAGTTTAAATTTAAATTATCAAATTACAAATTATTGGATTCCAACATCAATAAGAGTTAGAACTTTAGGCTATAATTCCACTTCAACCAAACAAGAAGAATTGCCAATAGACTTATACGAACTTATAAATTCTAAATACAAAAATAAAATTGGTTTAGCTCCAACTAATTCATCGTTTATAACAATGGTTTCATGTATGATATATTTCGACGGTGAAGAAAAAACTAACACCTGGCTAAAGAATATTCATGATCAGGGATATATTGAGTATCCAAATAATTCAACACAAATTAATGCCATAGATAATGATGAGATAAAATTTGGTCTAGTAAATCACTACTATACCCTTAGGTATAAAAGCGAAAATCAAACCAGCAATGTAAAAAATTATTATTTTAAATCAGGATGCGGTAGCTTAGTTATGCCTTCAGGAATAGGAGTACTTAAAACTAGCAAAAATAAAGAAAACGCTGCTATGTTTATTGAATTTTTATTAACTTCTGATACCCAAGAATTAATAACCAATAATTTATTTGAGTTTCCTGTAATAGATATTGTTAATCAAAATAATCAACTTCCAGAAATAAATAGTTTTCAAAACCTTGAACCAAATCAATGGCTTGAATTATCAAAATTACAGACAAAAGCAGTCGAGTTAATTTCTAAGGCTGGTTATTAAATCTGTTCATAAATATTTATCTTTAAATAAATTTATTAAATAGATACTCTAAATTGTGTGAAAATTCCTAAATTTTTATCAAGTTTAAATGTTTTTATAGTTGTAACTTTCTTAAGTCCAATTTTTTATCTTTTTTTTGAGACGGTAAACTTAAACGATAACATTCTTCAATTTATTGAAATTTGGGATTTCTACGAATTGTTTTTTAGAACTTTTTCATTAGTTGTTGGTGTAGTAACAATAAGCTTGATTTTAGGTTTATCTTCCTCTCTAATAATTTCAAGATTTAAATTTAAAGGGTCAAAAATAATTTTATCACTTTTAATTTTACCCTTAGTTTTCCCATCTTATATTGGTGCATTAACATATTCATCAGCATTTTCACCAAAGGGATTAGCTATAAACTTTTTGAGTATTTTTGGAATACGAGAAATTTCAGGTTTAAGTGGTTACATAGGTAGTTTGGTAGTTTTATCATTGTTTACTTATCCTTATGTACTATTGATTTGTTTTAATACTATTTCTAATTTAGACAATAATATTGAGGAGGCAGCAAAGTCTCTAGGTTCATCAAAAGTAAAACTTTTTACAAGAGTTATCTTACCTCGAATGAAGCAACCAATAACTTACTCGGCATTGTTAGTTGGTTTATATGTTCTATCAGATTTTGGGGCTGTTTCAATAATGAAATATAGTACTTTAACCAAAGTAATTTATACGTACTATGAAATTGACATAACAGGTGATGCAGTATATTTATATTCCACTTTATTACTACTAACTTCATTTTTATTATCGTTTATACAACGAAATTCAGACGTTTCGAGTCAGATACAAAACTCCTCTCGTTCAAAAAACATTAAAAAGATGGAGTTAAATAAATTTAAATTATTTATTACATACACTTATTTTGTTCTAGTAGTGTTTTTTAGTTTAATTTTGCCAATTTTAGTTTTAATATATTGGCTTAAAAATGGATTAGATAGTGGTTTGAATGTTGAATTAGTTTATAAAGGCATCATTGGTTCAATTTTTGCTTCAGTGACAACTGGTGTGCTTGCTTTTTTTATCGCAATACCTATTACTGTTGCTTTTACACAGTACAAGTCCAATTTCAATAAGATTCTAGAGAAAGTTATTCTCACACTTTATGGATTACCACATATAACAATTGGTATTTCTTTATTATTTATCTCTTTAAAATTTGTTCCTAGGCTATACCAATCTTTTACACTTTTAATTTTTTCATACTTAATAGTGTTTTTGCCTCAAGCTATCGGTGCTGGTAGGGCATCGACTTATCAAATAAGCAATAGTTTTTTAGAAGCTAGTTCGGTTCTTGGTTATAGCAGGCTAAAAACTTTTTATAAAGTTACATTTCCAATGATTCGAAACGGTATTCTTTCAGGTGCAGCTTTAGTATTTCTTTCAACTATTAAAGAGCTACCACAAACTTTACTTCTTAGACCTACAGGTTTTAAAACTCTTTCTGTTGATATTTGGTCTTTTTCAATTGAAGGTCAATTTACAGAGGCTGCTTTTTCGTCAATAATTTTGTTGGCAATAAGTGCGATTCCTACTTATATTTTAAGTACAAGAAATTTAAGAAGCCAGAATGACATTTGATAACTTATTAATTAGAGCTAGAAATATTGAGAAATCCTACAATTCGGATCAAGTCCTAAGTGATTTCAATCTTGATGTTTGGAAAGGATCTATTTATGGAATATTAGGAAAGTCAGGTTCTGGTAAGACAACAGTTTTGCGGTTGTTAGCAGGTTTTGAAAAACCTGATTATGGTTCAATTGAAATGAGGGGAAAAAAAATAGTTGACGATAATTTGTGGACCGCACCAGAAAAAAGGAATATTGGTATGGTATTTCAAAACTTTGCACTTTTTCCACATTTAAATGTTCAAAAAAACATTTCATTTGGTTTAAACAAATCTCAGATTAAAGATGGACGGCTTGATGAAGTAATAAATATTTGTAATTTACAAAACTTAGTTTCAAAAAAGCCTTCACAACTTTCTGGTGGTGAACAACAGAGGGTTGCTATAGCACGGGCACTAGCTCCCAATCCTGATGTGCTGCTTCTTGATGAACCTTTTTCAAGTTTAGACGCCCAAATGGCAAGAGAAATTAGAGAAGAAATAATTGACTTATTAAGAAGTACAAAAACAACAACAATTTTAGTAACTCACAATCAAGAAGAAGCTTTATCGATATGTGATTTTGTTAGTATTTTAGATAGTGGGAAAATTATCCAAAGTTCAACACCACAAGAAATATATCTTCATCCTGTTAACAAAGTTGTTGCAGAATCGATTGGTGATCCAAACCTAGTAAAAGGATTTGCAAATTTAGGTAAATTAGAAACACCACTTGGTACTTTCGACACTCATTTAATTGGTGCTGTAGATGTTGCTATTCGACCAGAATGTATTTCTTTATCACATGACAAAAATGGAAAATATGTTGTAAAAGAATGCAATTTTTATGGACATGATCAATTAGTTTATTTTAAGAACTCAAAAGGTGAAACCTTTAAAGCAAGAACTACTCCAAATAAGGAATTTGAATTAGGAGATAGGATTAGTATTCACATTAGTGAAATTAATACATTTAAATCAAAAATTTGATTTAATAAAAGCAACTCTTCCCGCAACAGATTGTAATTCAATTTCAATTTCGGAAAGTTTAAATTGAGCTCTTTGGTAGTCTTCTTCAGCTATATACTCTCTTGAATTAGCTAATGATTTAATTAAAACCTCAAGTTCAAACATTAAAGATTCAATTTCAGAGTAAATTTGATTTTTTTCCATATAATTAATTTATATAAAATTTAAAATAAGAATGAGTTAAAAGTTAAGGATTATTGTGGAGCAAAAAATAAAAAAACTAAAACGATTCAATGTAATTATGGGCACATTTCACCTGATTCAAGGTGCTGCGTTATTTTGGTTAGGAACAGTAGTAAATTCAGATTTTGTAGTACCCATAACTTTGACACAACTTAAAGCACAAGGCAATCCTTCTGACCCAGCAAGCTTTGCATTAGTTCCAGAGCTTGAGGTGTGGAGAGAAGTTACAAATTTTGGTCCAGCTGTTGCAACTTTTTTATTAGCTTCAGCAGTTGCACATTATCTAATTTCAGGGCCTTTCTTTTCGAAATATAAAGAAGACTTATCTAAAGGAATTAACAAAGTTAGGTGGATTGAATATTCAATAAGCGCTTCGGTGATGATTGTATTGATTGCACTTTTGGTTGGAATATATGATATCTGGGCTTTAGCAGGCATATTTTTTATGAACGCAGCCATGTGTTGGTTTGGATGGATGATGGAAGTGCATAATCAATATACTTACAAAGTAGATTGGACAAGCTACATTATGGGTTGTTTGGTTGGAGTTGCTCCATGGGTATTTATATTTATTAATCTTATTGGTGACGGTGTTGCTACTGATTCAAACCCACAGGGTGTTCCTCAGTTTGTTGTTTGGATATTTGTTAGCATATTTTTATTCTTTAATACTTTTTCAATAAATATGATTCTCCAATATAAACAAATTGGTAAATGGAGTGATTATTTATATGGAGAGAGAGCTTATATTTGGCTTAGCTTATTAGCAAAAACATGTTTAGCTTGGCAAGTTTTTTTTGGAACTTATCAACCAAATTAATTTATTTAATTTTTTTTCCAAAAACAATAATTAATAAAAATATTAAAGCTAATCCAATATATGACAAGGCCACTATTTTTTTGATTTAATTTTTTTGATCATAAAGAATATAATCATCAAAGGAATTAGAATAATTGAAACAGAGACTGTTATTCCGACAATTTCTTCAACCCATGAAAGTGCTCTTTGTACATAATAATTCCAAGAAAATAATGACACTCCAGATCCTTCTCTAATTTCTAAAGAAAGCGTTGAGTAAGTAGTTGCTTTCTCATAATATTCTCTTTGGGCTTCAAGCATCTCTATGTCTTGATTGATATATCTAAGTTGCGATTGAACTTGAAGCTTGTCAGCAGTAGATGTAGCTTCTTCTCGTATGCTTTCTAATGCAATCTTTTCCTCATATAAAGAATTTAATCTTGAGTCAATATCTAACACATAAGTAGTTACATCATTTGCATTTAAGTTAATATTTGTAAATTCTGAAATGCTTTCAACATCATTTATGAAGTCATCAAATTTATCAGATGGAATGTTACTAGTAATACTGTAACTTTTGAGTCCTTGATAATTTGTAGATAAATATGTATTTGAGATATTCCCTTGATATAACTTAACAAGACTTTCTACCTCATTTATTACAGATTGAAATTTAGCACTAGAAACATCAGTACTTGCATAACCTGTTCTAATAATGTAATCGCCTTGAGAGAGATTATATTCTGAGCTAATAGCTCTAGATTCTTGAACCATATCAGCAGTTGCAGCACCGAAATATGACTCCTCATATTGGACGGAATTCTCAGAAGCACTACTGCAGCTAATTAAAAAAATTATAAATAAACTGAGTGATAATTTTTTCATATTCAATTCTCTCATATCTATTTTTTAATAATTAGAAATTTCAATAATAGGTATTAACATTTCTGTTTCAGATAAACCACCATGATACCCAATTAGCGGTGCTTTTAAGTGTTTAGGAACAACAATGGTGGAATCTTCTGCAAGAAAACAAAAATCAGGAAATATTCTATCAAAAATAATATCGTCAGTAAGTTCAAAATATTTTTGTAGCTCTAATTTGTCAATAATTTCTCCAGGCACTTTATTGAAGGTTTTATAAATTTTATTTTTATCTCCATTAACAAAAACAGATCTTTGATCTCCATAAATGATGGTTTCATCAGAGTAATTAATTTCATATTTTTGGTCATTAGAAATATTGATTAAACCATGATCAGCTGTTACAACTGTATATGTTTTCTTATTAGTTGAAGTATTTAGGATGTTTATAAATTTTTCAAACTCAAAAATTTCTTTTGACCACTCTTTGCTACCAATACCAAATATATGAGCAGCTACATCAATTTTTGGATAATATATAAAATTAAATTTATTTTCTAAAAATATTGAATCAGACAATATTTCGTGTAAATCTTCGTTATCTTGATATCCAACAACTTTATGATTTAAATAGATGAAATTAGATAAAGTAGAATTAATTAAATTTTTGGGCTGAAAAATATTAAAAAATACTCCTGCTTCGTTTAAAACACTCCAAATTGTTTTTTGTTTTTTGTAAAACTCATTTTCAATCAAATCTTTATTCTCTGAATTCCACACAAGAGCATTGATTAAATTATTGTATTTTTTGTCATACATAAAATAACTTATAATTCCAGTCTTACCTGGATTTTTGGCCAAAGTAAGTGAACTTAATGCAACATTTGTTGAAGAGGGAAAAGTTGTAAATATACTTTTCGTTGTTCTTGAATTTAGCCAACTGTTAGTTTCTTGTAAATTTTTATATCCCAATCCATCAGCTAAAACAAAGTTAATAGTCTCTGCATCTAAAATTTTTTCATCGAGCAAATTATTAAACCGCAATTCGAAAAAACTCTTTTTCAAGACGATATTAACTATTGATTTAGATAAATCTATTAAATTTGGTTCAACTAAAAATTTTTGAGTATTCACTTATAAAAAATCTTACAAATAATTTCTCTGAAGTTTTAGAAAAAACTAAACTTTTTAGAGGCTGGACTAAAGTATAAGTATGATTTCTTATTTTCAGAATTATGTAACTGTAGGGGCGGTGCTCTCCTTTGGTTTATTTTTTATGTTACTTTTAGTTGGACTTGCTTCGGTTTTACGTCCAAATAAACCCTATGCAGAAAAACTTACAACATATGAATGTGGAGTGGACCCAGTAGGTTCTGGATGGAGCCAAACATATGTAAGGTACTATATTTTTGGACTTTTATTTGTAATTTTTGATGTTGAAGCAGTATTCATTTTCCCATGGGCAATTAATCTTGAAAACCTCGGATATTTTGGTCTTGTTGAGATGTTTGTATTTATTTTTATATTGCTAATTGGATTGATATATGCAATACGAAAGGATGTTTTGAAGTGGGAGTAGTCGATAAGTTTGGATTACCAAAGCCTATCTCTTCTGTATTTAATTGGGCTAGGTCTTATTCGCTTTGGTATTTTCAATTTGGTTTAGCATGCTGCGCCATTGAAGTAATGGCTGTTAGTGGCCCTAGACATGACTTTATGAGGCTTGGAATTATTCCACTACCTGCTTCTCCAAGACAAGCAGATTTAATGATTGTTGCTGGTACCGTAACTGACAAAATGGCACCTTCAGTAAAAAGACTTTATGATCAAATGCCTGAACCAAAATATGTAATTTCAATGGGTTCTTGTTCAAATAGTGGCGGTCCTTACTGGGACTCATACTCTGTTACTAAAGGTGTTGATCAACTTATTCCAGTTGATGTTTATGTTCCTGGCTGTCCTCCTAGACCTGAAGCGTTACAAGAAGGTATTATTCTTCTCCAGAAAAAAATCAAAGGAGAGGACATGAAATCTAAATGGGTCGAAAAACAAGTTGAGCCTTTGTAACATGGAAGAATTTTTAAATCAAATTAAAGAAGATTTTAAAGATGTCTCCAATGAGTTTGAGACTATTTTAATTAAAGTTGACGTCAAAAATTGGCTATCTTCTCATGAAGCATTACGTGACAAGTACGATCTTAAGTTTTTTTCATGGCTTTCAGCTATAGATTGGGATAATGATGTCGCTGTCGGAGATGCACCAAAAGAGCAAGTTACACCATCATTTGAGATTGTGTCCTGTCTTTCTAGTGTTGATAATTCAAACTTAGTAACAATATCTACAACAATATCTAAAGATGAATCTTCAATTCCTTCTTTAACAAGTATTTATGTCGGAGCTAATTGGCATGAAAGAGAAGCTTTTGAAATGTTTGGCATAGAATTTTTAGGACACCCAAATTTAATAAAATTGTATCTCCCTGATGGATATGAAGGTAATCCAATGCTTAAATCTTTTGAACTAATTAGTCGTGAGGTAAAACCTTGGCCAGGAGATGTAGATGTAGAAAGTATGCCAGGGGACTCTACTGAGGAAAATACTGAATAATGAATACAATAGACCCTCAAAATTTCCAAACAATTTCCGAAGCTTCTGTTTCAGTTGAAATAGAAACAGAGGATATGACCCTTAATATCGGTCCACAGCATCCTTCAACACATGGCGTTTTAAGATTGGTAGCAAAAGTTGATGGTGAAAAAGTTTACAATGTTGAACCAGTTTTGGGGTACATGCATAGAGGTTATGAAAAACTAGCAGAAGTTAGAACATATCCGCAAATTACAACTTTGGTTAATCGTATTGATTGGGTTGCTGGGTTTTCAAATGAAATTCCTTTTATTGCTGGTGCAGAGAGATTAATGGAGATTGAGGTTCCAGAAAGAGCAAAGCAAATTAGATTAATACTTACTGAGATGGCAAGAATTTGTTCCCACTTTGTTTTTAATGGTGCTTATGCATTGGAAGTTGGTGCTTTGACTCCAATTTTCTATGCTATGGAAGATAGAGAAAGAGTATTGGACCTTATTGAGTCTGTAACTGGTGGAAGATTTCATCCAAACTTTAATAGAATTGGAGGAGTTAAACCTGCAGCTGGTTCTGGTCCAACAACAAAAAAGAATATTCAAGATTTACCAGCTGGTTTTTATCGAGATACAAAAATAGCTATGGATAAAGTTATTGAAGCAGCAGATAAATTTCAGAATTTAATTGGCGGAAATGAAGTTTTTCATAAGAGAACTAAAAACATAGGAGTTCTTTCTAAAGAAACTGCTGAGGCTTATGGTGTCTCAGGACCAATACTCAGAGCATCTGGAGTTAAGTCTGATCTTAGAACTCAAACAGATTACTTACCTTATGACAAATTTGATTTCGAGATACCTATTGGACAAAATGGCGATTGTTATGATCGATGGGATGTAAGAACAAGAGAAATGATTGAATCGGCAAAAATTGTTTTACAAGCAATAGAAGACATGCCATCGGGACCATTACAAGCTAAAGTACCAAAAGTTATTAAAGTACCTGCAGGTAGAACTTATGTCAGAGCAGAAAACCCAAAAGGAGAGATGGGTTATTACATTGTTTCTGAAGGAGGATTGGGTCCTTATAGATTAAAAGTTAGAACTGCTTCATTCAGCAATGTTTCAATACTTCCAGTAATGTTAGAAGGCGCTCTTTTACCAGATTTAATTGCAATCATGGGTAGTCTAGATTTTGTTTTAGGAGATGTTGACAGATGACAGATGTATTAATAAAAGTTGGATTTGTAGCTCTTGCTGCGTTAAACGGAGCTGTAATTTTTACAATTATGGATGTAAAAGGTGCTTCTTGGATGCAAAGACGCCCAGGTCCATTGCATGTTGGATTGAGAGGATTTATATTTCCTTTAGCTGAAATTCTTAAATTTGTTCAAAAAGAAGACATAATTCCAACAGATGTTGACAGACCAGTTTTTAAATGGGCACCAGCATACGTCGTGATTTCTGCAGTAGCCCTTTTTGCAGTAGTTCCTCTAAGCCCAACTTTGGTTGTGGCTGATTTAGAACTAGGTGTATTTTTTGCGTTAGCAATCAGCTCTCTTTCGACAATTGGAGTTTTAACTGCTGGATGGTCATCAGCTAACAAATTTTCTCTAATGGGGGGATTAAGAGCAGCGGGTCAGTTAATTGCTTATGAACTTCCATTAATATTGGCTGTTGTTGGAGTAGTAATACAAGCTGAGACTATGTCTTTAGTGGGTATTGTTGAAAAACAAATTGAATGGGGAGTGCCTTTTGCTTTTAGTGGACAAATAGTTGCATTTCTAATTTTTATGGTTGCTGCAACTGCAGAGATGATGAGAGTTCCATTTGATATGCCAATTGGTGAGTCTGAATTAACTATGGGTTTTATGACAGAATATTCTGGAATTAGATTTTTAATTTTTTATATTTCAGAATATATGAGTATGTTTGTCTTGTGTGCAATAGCTTCTACACTTTTTCTTGGAGGGTATCACCTACCATTCCTTCCAGTTGAGTGGGTAAATATATATGGTCCAATATCATTAATTACAAAAACTGTAATTTTAGGTTTTATTTTGGTTGCTGTAAGGTGGTCGTTTCCTAGATTTAGAGAAGATCAACTTCAAAGTCTAGCTTGGAAATTTTTAATTCCAGCTTCTTTGTTAAATATACTAGTAACTGCAATATTGAAAGTGGTGTTGTAATGAAAACTTTTAGACCAAAAATACCGGGTTTTTTAATAGGTATGAAAATTGTGATTGTTAATATGTTTAAGACTCTTTCACCTTTTCATTCAAATCCAAATGTAAATTATCCATTTGAAAAAGAAAAAGTAGCGCCAAGAGCTAGAGGCGTAATTGCATTAGATCAAGATGCTTGCACAAGTTGTATGTTGTGTGCTAGACAATGCCCTGATTGGTGCATTTATATTGAAGGTCATAAAGAATTACAACCACCTTCCACCCCAGGAGGAAGACAAAGAAGTCGCGCCGTACTTGATAGATTTGATATTGACTATGCATTATGTATGTACTGTGGGATATGTGTTGAAGTGTGTCCTTTTGATGCTTTATTTTGGTCACCTGAATATGAGTATTCAGAATTTAACATGGGAGATATGTTACATAATAAGACTCGACTCGATGATTGGTTAAAGACTGTCCCTGAACCAGAAGGTCTAGAGAATTAATTATGGAATTATATGAAATAGTTACCTATTTTGTTTTACTACTTTTGCTTTCAACTGCATTGAGAGTTGTTACCACTACAAACGTTATTCATGCTGCAGTTTCATTAGTATTTACTCTTGCACTAACAGCAGTTCTTTTTTTACTTCTGTCAGCTGAGTTTGTTGCTTTAGTATTAATACTCGTTTATATAGGTGCAGTAATTGTTCTCTTTTTATTTGGAATTATGATAACTAGAGCTCCGCTTGGTAAAAATGCTGAATTAGATAATGATAAAAATAAAAAAGCAGGAGCTGTAATAGCTTTTTCAATATTCTTGCTTTTTTCATATATTTTAATTAATGGTTTTAGTGGTGAGATTGCAATAGATCAGGCCACTTCAACTCAGTTATTAGGTGAAATTTTATTAACAAGATTCGTTTTTCCTTTTGAAATTGTTTCATTCGTATTACTAGCTGCACTAATTGGTGGAATAACTTTAGCAAGAAAAGATGAAGCATTAATCGATGAGGATCAGATATGATTGTTCAACCAGTCTTAATAATCGCAGCAGCTCTATTTTCACTTGGAATTTATGGAATTCTAGTTAGAAGGAACGCTGTTATGGTGCTTTTATCAATAGAACTAATTCTCAACTCAGTAAATATAAATTTTGTTTTATTTGATGCTATGTTGGCAGACACAATGATGAATGGTCAGATTTTTTCTATTTTTATAATAACTATCGCTGCAGCAGAAGTTGGAATCGGTCTTGCAATTGTATTAATGCTTTTTAGAAATAGACAAACAGCTAATATAGATGAATTTGATTTAATGAAATGGTAATTGATAAAGTGAACTTATTGGCTGAATCCAAAATTACATATGGTGATGGCGGTGTCTTAGCAGAGTATGCTTGGATTTTAGTTGTCCTTCCTTTTATATCAGCTTTATTAATAACATTTACAGGAAAAAAATTACCTTACAAAGGAGCAGAAATTGCTTTAGCTACAATCGGATCAATTTTTGTGTATAGCACTGCTTTACTTTATCAACATATAACTGAAGGTATTGTTAATGAATTTTTTGTTGGAGTTGGAAGCATTGGATCTTTTGATATTGAGTTTGGATGGGTTGTAGATGGGCTTTCAATAATGATGTATTTTGTTGTGGGGACTGTTGCATTGCTGGTATTTATATATGCAACAAATTATATGAAAGGTGAAATTAGATATACTTTTTTCTTCACTTCACTGACTTTGTTTGCTGGAAGCATGTTAGTGCTAGTCTCTTCACCAACATTAATACAAATACTAATTGGATGGGAGTTAGTTGGTGTATGTTCATATTTACTAATTGGACATTATTGGGAAATTAAAGAAAATTCTTCAGCAGCAATGAAGGCGTTTATAACAAATAAAATTGCTGATATTGGGTTAATGATAGGAATAATTATTTTGGCTCTAAACACAGGTACACTTAGAATTTCAGAAATACTTTATCAATCAACACATGACTATGAAGCAATTAAAAATGTAGCATTTTTAGCTGGAGTATTGCTATTTATTGGTGCGATGGGTAAAAGTGCACAATTTCCTCTTCATGTTTGGTTGCCTGATGCTATGGCTGGACCGACACCTGTATCTGCTTTGATGCATGCTGCAACTATGGTTACAGCAGGTGTCTACCTACTTGCCAGAATGTTTCCTTTTTATGAAGGAATCGCTCATGAAGCCTTAGAAATAGTTATGTTGTTTGGGGTAATTACTTTAATTGCTGCCGGCTTGATTGCAATAGTTCAAGATGATTTAAAGAAAGTATTAGCCTATTCGACAGTAAGTCAACTTGGGTATATGATTGCTGCAATAGGTTCAGGTGCTTATACAGCTGCGCTTTTTCACTTATGGACTCATGCATTTTTTAAAGCACTTTTATTTCTAGGAGCTGGTTCAGTTATTCATGCAGTACATACAAATAGCATGCTTGAGATGGGTGGTTTAAGAAAATTTATGCCTAGAACATTTACAACTTTTATAATTGGTACGGTTGCCCTTGCTGGACTACCACCATTTGCAGGTTTCTTTTCAAAAGATGAGATATTAGCTTCGCTTAATCATGAAGGTGAAACTACTTTTTTAATTATCTCAATCATTGGAGCTTTTGTAACAGCTTTCTATATGACTAGAGCTGTGGCTTTAACATTCTTAGGAGAATATAGAGGACATGGACATCCTCATGAGTCAGATAAAATGATGACGGTTCCCCTAATGTTTTTATCAGTTTTTGCAATTGGAGCAGGTTGGGTCAACATACCAGGGATTTATACAGGATTCACTACATGGGTAACTACTAGGGCAAATGCAATTATTGAACACCATCCAGAAAGTTTTGATTATGCTGCTCTCTTTTCGGGACTTGCTGCAGGTTTAATTGGTATAAGTCTAGGATATTTTATCTATCAGATTCAAGCATCTGCAGAAAATGGTGACAAAGCTATTAAAGTTGAACCTATTTGGACTGTTTTAGAAAACAAATACTATTTAGATAATTTTTATTTTAAATATTTAATTAATCCAACTAAATCAACTATTTCAAATGCTATAGATAGATTTAATACGAATGTTATTGATCGAATAATTAATTCATTTGGTATAGTAGCTTCTTTTCTGGGTCAAGTTGTTTATAATAATTTTGATCAAAAAGGCATAGATAAGTTATTGAATGCTTTATCAACTGGCACAGATAACTTAGGTGGAAAAGTTAAATTATTACAAACAGGCAAAACTCAACAATATATAATGTTGTTTTTAGCTGGTGTTGTAACAATTAGTTTGTTAATTCTGTTTATTATTTAGGAGGAAAAAGTGGAA
>Ga0129345_1000007_pt1 | contig 58278 bp, 57 predicted proteins | sample CPBDNA_FD_94425 | JGI IMG/M metagenome (GOLD analysis project Ga0129345, IMG submission 94425) | Freshwater to marine salinity gradient microbial communities from Chesapeake Bay, USA - CPBay_Sum_20_0.8_DNA | ecosystem: Environmental > Aquatic > Marine > Coastal | place: USA: Chesapeake Bay...
TACGCGTTACTCACCCGTCCGCCGCTCTACTCATATCCGAAGATACTTTCTCGCACGACTTGCATGTGTTAAGCCTACCGCCAGCGTTCAATCTGAGCCATGATCAAACTCTTCAATTATTATCATGTTTTGTTGATTTTTATAAAAAATCTAAATTATTTTTTCTCGTATTTTGAACACCCACACGAGTAACCAAATATTTTTAAAGAACAACCGTCTCGAGGACGGACGCGTATTCTAACTAAGATCTTAGAAAGAAGATAGCCTTTTTTGACTTAATTTTTAATTAATTTCTTTATCGACTAATTTCTGTGAATTTAAGAATTTCATCTTTGATCTAAGCTCGTTTCCAACCTTTTCAATTGGGTGAGATTTTGTTGCGTCTCTGTTGCTTTTCATAAAGGGTCCACCTGACCCATCATTGCTTTGTCTGCAGTCATCTAGAAACTCATTTGCAAAATTTCCTGATTGAATATTCTCTAATATTTCTTTCATTGCTTCTTTGGTTTTATCGGTGATTATTTTTGGGCCACTTAGATAATCTCCATATTCTGCAGTGTTAGAAATCGAATAATGCATATTTGCAATACCACCTTCTTGAATTAAATCAGTTATAAGTTTAGTTTCATGAAGACATTCAAAATATGCCATTTCAGGACTATAGCCAGCTTCTACCAATGTCTCATAACCAGCCTTAATTAAAGCGGTAATCCCGCCGCATAAAACAGCCTGCTCACCAAATAAGTCAGTTTCTGTCTCTTCTTTAAAAGATGTTTCAAGTACACCAGCTCTGGTTCCACCATTAGCTTTTGCATATGATAGAGCCACATCTCTTGCAGAATAATCCTCATTGGGAATCGCATCCTTATAGACAGCAATTAATGAAGGAACCCCTCCGCCATTCATATATGTACTTCTAACAGTATGTCCAGGTCCTTTAGGTGCAATCATAATCACACTATTGTTTCCAGAAGGCGTAATTTTTTTAAAATGTATATTAAACCCATGAGCAAAAGCTAAAATTGCATTAGGTTTTAAATTAGGATGGATTTCTGATTCATATATGTCTTTTTGAAATTCATCAGGCGCAAGAATCATTACTAAATCTGAATCCTTAACAGCATTTGAAACTGTATTAACTTTTAAGCCAGCTTCTTCTGCTTTATTCCAAGATGAAGATCCTTCTCTTAAGGCAACAGTAACATCAACCCCAGACTCGTGAAGGTTGTTTGCATGTGCATGTCCTTGCGAACCATAGCCTACAATTGCCACATTCATATTTTGAATAATTTCTATATTTGCATCATCTTCATAATAAATTTTCATCTAACAAAACTCCTTTTAAGTATGTTGTTTCTTCATTACTAACTGCTATGACATCAATTAGCTTATTTAATTGCCTTAATATTTGCCTCATAAGTGAATCAGAGACCAAGGTTTGTATAGTAAGCCTTGATATTTCGTTTTCTTTAAACTTAGTTTCTAACTTCTCTTCAATAAATTTATATGATGAAAAATCATCTACTGGGTCAACATGAAGGCTTTCGATGTTGTAACCTCTTTGATGAAATAAACCAACGACCCTGACCAAGGCTCCTGGTTTATTTTCCATAATTAAGATCAGTTTTCTTTTTATCATGTTTTCTTGTCCTTTGATAACCACATGTCTTCAAGACTATTATTAGCTACAAGCATTGGATATACATGTTCTGCAGGATCAACATATACATCTACAAAAACCAATCTGTCTTTCATGGAAAAAGCTTTTTCTAGTGCATTTTTAAGATCAGAATTCTTTTCGACTTTGATGCCAACATGACCATATGATTCTGCAAGCTTCACAAAATCAGGCAAGGAATCTTGATAGGTGCTTTCAGAATGTCTTCCTCCATAATTCATGTCCTGCCATTGCTTAACCATTCCAAGTGCTTCATTATTAATATTAATAATCTTTATTGGTAAATTGTATTGAAGACAGGTTGATAGCTCTTGAATACACATTTGAATACTGCCTTCACCAGTTATGCATACAACCTCTTCATTTGGAAAAGCAAACTTCACTCCCATTGCAGCTGGCAGGCCAAAACCCATGGTTCCAAGACCGCCAGAATTAATCCATCTCCTAGGTTTATCAAAATGATAATATTGAGCAGCAAACATTTGATGCTGACCAACATCTGAAGTCACATAAGCATTACCATTGGTAACGTTGTATACATGTTGAACGACTGCTTGTGGGAGGATTGGATGAGCATCAGATTCATCCTTATACATTTCATAATTTAACCCATGCAAAGATTTCCATTGCGCTATTTGTAAATGCCATTCTTTTAAATCATCTTTGTTGTATTTATCAAGACTTTGATTTAAAAGATCTATCATTGCCTGTAAAGAATTTTTTACTTGGCCAAAAATTGCAATATTGGCTTCAATAATTTTTGAAACAGATGAGTGATCAACATCTAAGTGAATAACTTTAGCACCTGGTGAAAACTTTGAAGGATTGTTAGTAATCCTATCATCGAATCTTGCTCCAATTGCAATTATTAAATCAGCATTATGCATAGCCATATTAGCTTGATAGGTACCATGCATTCCTAGCATTCCTAAAAAACGCTCATGAGTTGCTGGATATACTCCGAGACCCATTAATGTGTTTGTAACTGGAGCATCAAGTATTTTGTTGAGTTGAAATAGTTCTCTCTCAGCATTGCTAGCAATAGCCCCTCCTCCAGCATAAATAACTGGCTTTTTTGCAGATAATATTTCAGCAACAGCTCTTTTAATTTGATTTTGATCTGGATTTACTGGTGGGTTATAAGAGCGAATATTAGCTTTTTCAGGATATATGTAATCGAATAAATTTTCTGGTGCGGTCATATCTTTTGGTATATCAATAACGACAGGTCCTGGTCTGCCTGAAGTTGCAACATAAAAAGCTTCTTTTACAATTCTAGGAATATCTTTTGAATCAAAAACTGTATAGCTATGTTTCACAACAGGTCTTGAAACACCAATCATGTCTGTTTCTTGAAATGCGTCTGTTCCTATCAAGTGACTTGCTACCTGCCCAGATATTACAACCATTGGTATTGAGTCCATGAATGCTGTTGCAATACCAGTAATTGCATTAGTTGCTCCAGGTCCTGAGGTTACCAATACAACGCCTGGTTTTCCAGTAGCCCTAGCATAACCATCTGCAGCATGGGTGGCCCCTTGCTCATGCCTTACTAGGATATGATTAATTTTATCTTGTCTAAAAATAGCATCATAGATATGCAAAGCAGCTCCGCCAGGATAGCCAAATATAAGCTCGACGCCCTCATCATGGAGAGCGTGCATGAGCATGTCTGCACCAGATAATTTCAATTTTTACCCAAAAAATCAATAAGAATAGGGGTTTATATTATTTTACAGGTCAAAAAACAAGTTTTTCTTAGATATTTAAGAGTGTTTTTTTATATCTGAAATTAAAATTTTTATATCTGATGGAGCTTTTATATTAAAAGAGACTTCATTTTTAGTTTTATGACATATAAAAGATAAAAATCTTGCATGAAGTGCCTGCCTAGGAAATGATCTAATAATTTCAATTAATTTGTCTGATGAGTCTTTAGCTATACTTCTTCCAGGATCATAGGTTTTGTCACCAACAATTGGTAGTTTTTTTGATGAGAGATGTACTCTTATCTGATGAGTTCTTCCCGTTTCAATACTAATGTCTAAAATAGAATAATTGCCAATCCTCTCACTAGACCTGACAAATGTTAAAGCTTCTTTGCCATCTGGCCTAATAGACATCTTAGTTCTATTAAATTTATCTCTTCCAATTGGCTCATCAATTGAAAAACTCCCAAGCGTGGAACCAACAACAACAGCTGTATACTCTTTTATAACTTTTCTCTGCTGCATCTGGTCAATAAAGTAATTTCTAAATTGTTCATTCTTAGCTATCAACAAAACTCCTGAGGTATCTTTGTCTAGTCTGTGTACTATTCCGCTTCTAGGGAGGTTAACTAATTCAGGATATCTAAAAATTAATCCGTTAGCCAATGTCTGGTCATAACAACCTGATCCAGGATGCATGACCAAGCCTGCTGGCTTGTTAATAATAATATAATCATCTGATTCATGATGTACCTTAAAATCAATTTCCTGAGCAGACCATGAGACTTTCTTTTCTTCAATAGGGTTAACTTCTATCTCATCATTCTCTTGAACTATTTCTTTTGGTCTTGATAACTCGCCATTAACTATGATTTTTCCTTCTAAAATCCATTTCTTTATTTGTGTTCTAGAAAAATCTGGAAAAAGTTCCGCAGAAACTTTATCTAGTCTCTTATTGGCTAGGTTATTTGGGACATTTTTAATCATTATTATCTGAACTTATTAAAAAAAAATTAATCTAAATATATGTTTTAAAACTTTAATCACAATTATGCAGGTAAAATACCATCATTATGAAATATAAAAATAATTTTAAGCTATTTATTCTTATGCCCATTATGTCTATCTTAATAATTAGCTGTGCTTCTGATGGTCCAGAAATAGATCAACCTGAAAAAATATATTACGATCAAGCTCAGAGAAGAATGGCCGCAAATAACTTTTTTGGTGCAATTGAGTCTTTAGAAGCAATAGAAACAAGATATCCCTTTGGTAAATATGCGGAGCAAGCTCAAGTTGAATTAATTTATGCTTATTTTATGAACTCAAATAATGATGCATCTCATGCTGCAGCTGAAAAATTCATAAGACTTCAACCAAGACATCCCAATATAGACTATGCATACTTTATGAAAGGTCTCTCTAGCTATACAAGAGATAACAGTCTAATGGTAAGAATTACAAATACTGACCTATCAAATAGAGATATATCTGGTGCCAAACAATCATTTGCTGAATTAACAGAGTTCTTAACTAGGTTTCCTGATAGCCAATATGCGCCATATGCTAAACAAAGAAATATTTATTTAAGGAATATGATTGCAAGAAATGAGCTATCTGCTGCAGACTACTATTTATCAATTGATGCCTATGTTGCTGCAATTAGAAGGGCAAAATATGTAATTGAAAATATTCCAAATTCAAGTGAAAACTTTAGGGCTCTAAAAGTTCTTAGGCAATCTTATAAGGCCCTTGGTTATGAGGAACTTTATAATGATGTTGTTGAGGTTATTGATCTAAATTATTCTGATATTGATATTCAAAAATCAGAGAAATCTGAATGGTCATGGAACTTTTTAAGAGGCTCAAAACCAGAAGCTAAAAACTGATTAAATGGTCTTTTTAAAAATTCTTCCATTACTAATTCCTTTGTTAATTTTTCTATTACCAATGCTTTTTAGGACATATTTAAAATCTGCTTTTATGAAAAAAAGTAAGAAAAAAAATGAATTAATGGTTGTATGCAGTAAGTGCGGTACCTATGCCCATGAATCAATAATAATCAAAAAAAATGGTATGCATTTTTGTTCTAAGGAATGCATTAATAAGTAATCTTTGCTCAAAATTTTGGTGTAGTAATCTTAATATTTAAACTTTGAGTATTAATATGCTCTATTATATGTTCGCCTTTCTGGTGGAAGTGGAGTATTGAGAAAAGTGAAAAAATAATGAACTAAAATAAGAATTGTTATATCTTCAGTATTTACTAACAATCTGCTAAGTCCTAGCCCACCCATAAAAACAATCAAACAATTTATGAGGCTCCAACGAAGAGTTACATAATGAATACATGCAAATAGAAGATTGCTAAATATAATTGCAGATATTGTGCCAAATGAGTCTATTAGGAAAAAGGGTAACATCATTCTGAAAGCAAATTCCTCAACCACAGAAATAAAAAGCAAGTAAGTCAACCAGGCTAGATGAATTCGTTCAATTTCATAGCCTTTATTTAAATAAAAGAAGAAGAAAAATAATAACATTACACACAAGGTGATGAAATAATAAAACGGAGAAGATATTAATGGTTGTAAATAGATACTTTTAACAAATGACTCGATTGAGAAGATAATACAAATTCCAGCTATCAAGGACATAGTAAAAAAATGACGTGATAATACTTGATTAAATTTATTTATAATAGGACTTTTATCTGTGCCTGGCCGCTGCAGCCGTCTCCTTGTCATTGCTGAAATTGGGCTCATCGATAACATATTAATTGACTAAGCATATCCTTTAAATATTCTTAATAATTAATTTTTTTCATAACTACAAACATAGCTGGTATATATAATAGAGCTGTCAATGTTGCTCCCAATACTCCAATGCTCATTGCCCATGCAAGTGGCTTAAAAAATACGCTTGCAAAAATTAATGGTACAAACCCACCCAAAGTTGTTAAGGATGTTGTAATTATATGTCTTGTTGATCTGATAACCACTTCAACAATTTCTGCTTTTGAAATATCTTTCTTCTCCGCTTCTTCTTTAATATGAGATAAAACAATTATTGAATCGTTTATGGATAAGCCAATAAGCCCAACGGCGCTAATTGTTCCAATAAATCCATAATTTTGCTGGCCAATAAATAAACCCAAAAAGGAAAGTCCTATAGATAATATTGCAACTGAAAGTATCAAAGCAGTTTGTCTAAATGAATTAAGCGCAAAAACTAAACCAATAATTATTAATACAATATATACAGCAGCAGAAGAATATATTTGTGATTGAGACTCGCCCCTACTTTCTGCTTCACCAAGTTGTTTGATTGAATAGCCGATAGGGAGTTTAGATTTAAAAATCTCAACATCTTCTATTATATAATTCTCCGTTTCAGATGGGAGAGTTTGAGTCCAAATCCAGCCTTCAACCATATTAACTCTTTGTCCATCAATTCTTGTAATCTTAGAAGATTTATTTGTTATTGAGCTCTTACTAAAACTATCGATATACTCAAATCCGTTTCCAGATGGCACTGTTAAGAAACTAGCATTGCCTGTTAAATTTTTTGTTTCAGTTAATCCCTTTAGTCTAATTGGGATTTCTTTATTTGAATCCAACATGGTGCCAACAATAATTCCATTATTTGCAGCATATAATTCATCCACAAGAAGATTTGCATTTACTTTTGAGAGCGAGATATTTGAATTATTTAATTCTAATTCTATATTTGTATTTGTATTTGAAGTATCTGACTTGGTAAAACTTACTCCCGGAGCATTATTAATTATTAACTCAAGCTCCTCGCCAAGTTTTTTTAAAACAAATGGATCATCGCCATATATTGCAAAACTTACATCGGCGAAAACTGGGGGACCTTGGATAAAAGAATCTGTATTAATAATTATGTCGGGATTTTTTTGTGCTATTAATTTTGAAAGCTCTGGCAGATTTCTGATCATCTCATAATAATCTTTGGCATAAAATACAGACTGAGCCATATTATTTGAACCCTGCTTTTCTTTACCTCCAACAACATTCATTAATACTCGCGGAGCCATTCTTCCAATAAACCAATAGTCTTTTTCAATTTCAATCAACCCAGAATTAAGCACTTGTTCTCTTATAAGTTTGGCTCTAGCAAGGGTTTGCTCTGATGAGGCATTACTAGGAAGTTCTATGTTGATACGAAACATATCTCTATCGTTAGAGGGAAAAAAATCTTTAGGTAAAGTATTAAATAAGAGAAAACCTAAAAGAGGCATTGAAACAGAAATAATAATTGCTCTTCTGGGAACTAAGAAAGCCCATGTAAGAAACGTTCTATATTTATCTAGAATTTTTTTATTATGATAGCCCTCGTTGTAAATATCTATGTTTTGAAAATATGGTATTTTTTCCATGTAGCTCATCAATACAGGAACCATAATTAAAGCTAAAACTAAAGAGGAAACTATAGACATTATTACGGTTAAAGCCATTCCACCTACGAACTCTACACTTGAACCTTCGCCAGTAACAATTGGAAGAAAAGAAAATACAGTCGTTCCGGTTGCTGCAGCTAAAGGAGTTGACAACTGTGTTAATGTTTGAGAAATTGATTCGTTAGTTGTAAGCCCAATCCCCCTTCTATACTTATAATCTTCTACTACAATAATTCCATTATCAATTAACAACCCTAGAGCAATGATAATCCCAGTTATTGATGTCATGTGAAGTGGCAAACCTATAATTCTGCAACCAATCATTACAAGACAGACTGAAAAAGGCAGTATTAAAGTTACTATAATTGCAGGCCTAAGCCCTAAAAAGAAAAAACTTAAACCAAGAACGAAAAAAAATGCTAGAAAAAAACTTTTAATTAATTCATTAAATTTAGCTGAGGTGTAGAGGGACTCGTCATAGATTTTTTCAATTGATATTTCATCAGGTAGAGATGATTTCATTTCATCAGCCACAACTGTTGCTCTTGCCACATAGTCACCAACTCTTTGACTCATTGTTCCCATCGCCATGACAGAAATAACTACCTCTCCATTGTATAAAAATATATCTTCAATAGGAGAAACTGGTTTTTTAGAAATTTGAGCAATATCTTGTAATTGGATAATTTCAGAGTCATTTATAACTCTTATAGGTATTTCAGATAGTTTCTGAATACTTTTTATGTTGTCTTTAAGCCTTATTAGAAATTCAGAATTTTTATTAGAAGAAACTCCAACAGCTTTTTTATTGTCAAAAGATTTTAATGCTTCTGAGATTTCTCTATAAGTTAACCCTAAAGAGGTTATTTTATTTGAATCAACCTCTATAAGAATTTCTTCATCTGTTTCTCCATATATTGCAGTAGCATGAGTATCTCCTATAGAGCTAAGTTTTCTTTTTAGTTGCTCAGCAAGTCGAGACATTAAAACTAAAGGTGCCTCACCCTGCCCGTTCCATTTCAAAGCGTATTGAACTGTAATTGGAGGGCCGCTATTCCTGTCTAGGACAATATTTACTTCAGGTGGCGCTCTAATCTGGGAAAGTTTGTCCTGAACTTTAGACCATGTTTCTTCTATTAAGTCTGGGCTAACGGATTGTTGCAATTCAACAACAATGGTTGCATATCCGTGAGATATTATTGTCTCTAATTCAAGAATTTCTACAACTTCTCGAAGTTTTATCTCTAAATCATTAATAACTTGAGTTTCAATTCTTTCTGGCGATGCTCCTGGATAAAAAACTCTAACACCAGACCATCTTTGTGCTAATTCAGGATTTTCTTGAATTGGGACAGAAAGGGCTGATGATATTCCTGCAAGAAGAATAAAAGATAAAGTAAGAAATAGTATTCTTGGTCTATCTATTAAAAGAGAGATAAATTTCATTATAAATTGATCAGTTTACCTTCAATAATCTTTTGAGCACCACCTAGAATAATTAGATCACCATTTTTAAGAGTGCCGTTCACATAGGCATACTCACCTTCGAAATAAATGATATCTACTAAATCTCTTACAACAATCCTATCTTGATTAATTGTAAAAATAGCCCAAATTCCTTGCTCTGATTGAGATAAAGATTTTATTGGAACCCATGTGCCTCTTCCCTTCATTGTCATACTTATCTTAAGTTCTGCTATAGATCCTGGATTAAAAAATGTATCAAAATTAAATATTGCTAAGCGGTTATCAGAGCCGCCTGGAGTCATGGGGGCAAGCCTTTCTAATGAGCCCTCAGATTGTTTGTTTCCAATTTTAAATGAATATTTATTACCTATTTTTAATTTATCTATATAACTAACAGGTATAGAAACATGCGCCTCTACATTTTTAGAATCTAATATTTCTATTATTGGGACACCTCCGTTAATAACAGAGCCTGTGTCTAAAAATCTATTTTGAATAAAGCCATCAAAGGGTGCAATTAATTTGGTTTGCTCATATTTGACTTTATAAAAATCATATTGAGATTTTGCTATTAGCTCTTCAGAATTTGCGTTATCTAAATCTTGAATTGAGATATGTCCTTGAGATCTTAAATCCTTATACCTTGTAAGAAGTTGAGTTGCTAGCTCATATTTTGCTTTTGCTTGATTTAATTGAGCAGCGGCTTCTCTATTATCTAGCTCTGCAAGTATTTCACCCTTTTTAACAACATCACCAATATCTACATTAATAATGTTGATTTTTCCAGGAATTTCAAATGCCAATTTTGATTGCTCAGAAGGTAAGAGTTTTCCTGGAAAATTTCTAGTGATTTTGTATGAATCGAGCATTTTCACTTCAAGAATTTCAAGTGAGAAAGCATATGTATTAAATATTAGTATTGATAAAAATAAATTAAGTCTTGTAGGTATATAGTTTAGCATTTGACTTTCACTGTTATATTAATTAATGTTAGCAGTGTAAACATAATAACGAAAATGTTAGCAGTGTCAACATACAAAAGTATTTTTATATGAAATCTTATCATCATGGCAATTTAAAAGAAGAGCTCATAGCATGTGCTTGCAGATTATGCGAGAGAGATGGATATACTAAATTAAGTATAAGATCTTTAGCAAAAGAAAGCGGAGTGTCTCAAACAGCACCTTACAGGCATTTTGAAACCAAGGAAGCTTTATATGCATCAGTTGCAACTAATGGTTTTAAAAAACTAAGTGAATCTTGCTATATAGATGATGCAGAAAAAAAAGTAACAAAAAAACAACTTGTTGAAGCAGGATGCAGATATATTGAATTTGGTCTAAAGAATGCAAATACTTATGATTTAATGTTTGGAACAGCAGTTGGTAATTTTGCTAATTATCCAGATCTTTTAGAGTCTGCAAATAAAACATATGACTCATTCCGATCAAGCTTTTCTAAATTAGCAAATGATAGTGAGGATGTTATTGCTTTTAAATGTCTGACACTTTGGTCTATGGTTCATGGGCTTGTTGGTATAATTAGGAAGGTGCATGTGGTTGGCGATGATCTAGAACAAGCTAGTGGGGGGCCTATAACATCTGCACGCATCATTGCTGATAATCTTGAACAGCATCTTGATAGGGTTTTATCTGGTCTTATTCAGAATAAAGTATCTCAATAGTAATCTTATTAGAGAAGATTGGATTCTCGTGTGGGATATGAGCATAATCACCCAGCAATAATTGCAAAGTATGCTTTCCTGGCGAAAGGCTTATTTCAAATTCTGTTTGCCCCTTTCCAAAATGAATATAATTTTCTGTGCTTGGTATTGGCCTGTTTAATATAGGCAAATCAGCATCTAAAACCAAATGATGATGCCCAGAGTTACATCCATCAATCCCGGCCGGAAGTATATTAAAATTATCAATTCCAAAAACTAATTTTACATTTTGTGATTTTGAGACATAGCCATCAGCTGGACTAATAAAATAAACTTTTGGTTCCACTGAATTACAATCTTCTGCTGTTAGAAAAGAACAAAAGATGACTGCTAAAAAGGTATATACCTTATTCATATCTACCATCCACATAAGTCAAAGTATTAATATCATCAGAGTTATTAGACTTAAATACTTTACCAATGACAATACTATGTGTGTGATAGGAAATTAATTGATCTACTTCGCAAAATATATTTGCTTGCGCCCTTTTTAAAAAAGGAATATCTGTTAAATCCCATTCATCACTTTCAAATCTTTTATTTTCATTTTCATAAGAACTACAGATATTTGAAAGCTCTTCATGGTCTTTTGTTAGTAAGTTAATGCAAAACTTTGAGCCAATAATTATTGAATTATGGATGCTTGCAGACTTATTAATGCACACCAACAAGCTTGGCGGATCTATAGATACAGAAGTTACTGAAGAAACTGTTATTGCATGGCATTCATTATTCTCATTAGTATTTGATAGTATGCTCACAGAATAAACATAGCTTCTCATTGCTTTTCGAAAATTATCTTGAAGTGCCATGTTTGAATTATACTTATTTATTAAAAATATACCTTATCTAAAAAGCAAATATATCCAATAAAATGAAGAATAGTTTAAGAATATCTGGAGGGGCATTAAAGGGCAAAAAAATACCATTTGATTTCAAAGAATCTCTCAGACCTACATCTAGTAAACTTAAAGAAATTCTCTTTAATTGGCTGCAATTTGAAATAAATGAATGTGTTTGTCTTGATTTGTTTGCAGGAACTGGATCTTTAGGAATTGAGGCCTTATCAAGGGGCTCTTCGAAAGTAATATTTGTTGAATTGAATAAAAAAAATTACTCAGCACTAACGCTGAATTTAAAAAAATTAGATGTAAGAAATAAATCAAAAATATTTTTTAAAGATGCTTTTACCTGGATTAAACATTATGATTTATCAGAAATTGATTTAATCTTTTTAGACCCCCCTTTTAATAGAGAATATGAAATCAAGGCTCTTAAATTATTAATGCAAAAAAATGATTTGAAATCGTCATGCAAAATATATCTTGAATATAGCAAATATGACGAAATTGAAATCCCTAAAGGACTTAAAATACTTAAAGAAAAATCTGTAGGTGATGTTAAAGCATTGCTTCTAATAAAAAATGAAGATTAGAATTGCTACAAGAAAGTCAAAGCTAGCTCTGTTTCAAGCAGAGTATGTTGCCAATAAAATCAAGCAACAAAATCAAGAGATAGAAGTTGAATTAATTCCTATGAGCTCCGAAGGTGATTTGACTGACAAGCCTCTTCATCAAATAGGAGGCAAGGGTCTTTTTATCAAAACTTTGGAATCCGCTCTATTAGAAAATACTGCAGATATAGCAGTTCATAGTTTAAAAGATGTCCCAGCAAAATTAGATCAAAGTTTTAAAATTATTTCTGTATTTAAGAGGGCCTCTGCTTCAGATATTCTTTTAACAAAAGATGGGGCATCACTCAAATCTATGCAAAAAGATTCCACAATTGGCACATCAAGCCCAAGAAGAAGAGCACAAATTAAAATTTTAAGACCTGATCTTAATTTATGTGCTGTAAGAGGAAATATTGCAACAAGAATAAAAAAATTAAATGAGGGTGATTTTGATGGATTGATTGTTGCAAAAGCAGCGATAGAGAGATTGAATTTAAGTTTTGCTAATAGTTATGAGTTAAGTTATCAAGAAATTCTTCCCGCTGCTTCTCAAGGCTATATTGGTGTAGAGTGCATTTCTTCAAATAAGAATTTAATTAAAGTATTGGATTCCATTAATTCTAAAAAAGATATGGTTCTTGCTGAGGCGGAAAGAAACTTTGTAGCTCAACTAAATGGTTCCTGTCTGTCACCTATTGCTATTTATTGCAGAGAACAGTCAGATCAAATACTTGTAACTGCCAAAGTTCTTTCGCAAAATGGAGATAAACAAATATTTAAAGAAATAATATCTAGCTTCAATACAATTAATCAGGATATAAAAAATTTATCAAAAGAGTTTATCTCCAATGGTGCTGATAAATTGATACTGTCATGATCTTAATTAATACAAGACCAAAAGATCTCTCAGAAAAAATAAATGAGCTATGTGATCAAGAAAAAATTGAGTTACAAAATATCTATCTCTCAAAAATAATACCTATCGAGATAGATACAGATAATGGGGTTTATAAAGAAATATTTGAGAATTTAGATAAATATTCAAACTTCATATTTACAAGTCAAGCTGCGGTAAAAAATGGAGCCAAGCTAATAAAGCTTAAATCTAAATTATTAAATAAAAAACATAAATTCTTTGCTGTTGGAGATTCTACAAAGCAAGCATTAACCAGTGAAGGTTATATGGCTTTAGTGCCTGATAATAAATCTTCAGATGGTCTTGTAGAAATGATTAAAAATAGTTTTCCAGGTAAGAGCTTAGTAATTTGTGGTGATAATACAAATATGAATTTACAAAAAAAACTATCAGGAGATTCAGATGAAATAAGATGCTATAAATTGGAATACTCAAAAAAATCTATTGATAATATAACCTCTTCTCAAGCAATTATTCTTATATATAATTATTTAACATTTGAGTTTATTTTTAAAAATCTAAATCAACATTCTTTAAAAAATAAATTCTTTGTAGTTGCATCTGAAAGAATAAAATCAAAAATTATCGACCTTAGTTATGGTTTTAATATAAAAGTATTCGTTTCTAAATCTGCTTTAGACAAAGACATGATAATAAAAGCGCAGGAATTTATTTAGTCTTTTTGTTGTTACCTGATTTCATAGATGTAAAAAATTCATCATTAGTTTTATGGGACTTGAGACGATCTATCAAAAACTGAATAGATTGAGCATCTTCCATTTCATCAAGAATTTTTCTTAATACCCACATTCTTTGAAGCTCATCCTCTGATGTAAGAAGGTCCTCTCTTCTAGTTCCAGATCTTCTAATATTGATAGCTGGATAAATTCTTTTTTCAGCAATCTTTCTTTCAAGATGAATTTCCATATTTCCCGTTCCTTTAAATTCTTCGTAAATAACTTCATCCATCTTTGAACCAGTCTCTACAAGCGCTGTTGCTAAAATTGTTAAACTTCCACCCTCTTCAAGATTTCTAGCAGCCCCAAAAAATCTTTTAGGTCTCTCTAAAGCATTAGAATCAACGCCACCACTCAATATTTTGCCTGAAGCAGGTTGTACTGAGTTGTATGCTCGTCCAAGTCTGGTTATGGAATCTAATAAAATAACAACATCTTTTTTGTGCTCAACAAGTCTTTTTGCTTTTTCTATAACCATGTTAGCAACTTGAACATGTCTGCTTGGCGGCTCATCAAAAGTACTTGCAACAACTTCACCTTTTACTGTTCTAGACATCTCTGTCACTTCTTCAGGTCTCTCATCAATTAATAGAACTATTAACTCGACTTCTGGGTTATTACTTTTAATAGAATGAGCAATGCTTTGGAGCATCAAAGTTTTACCAGCTTTTGGTGGAGAAACAATCAAACCTCTTTGACCTTTACCTATAGGTGCTATTAGATCAATAATCCTAGAAGAAAGATCTTCATTGGAACCGCTGCCTTGCTCTAAAACTAATCTCTCATTAGGAAATAAAGGGGTAAGATTTTCAAAAAGAATTTTATTTTTAGTATTTTTAGGTTCTTCACTATTGATGGTATCAACCTGAATTAATGCAAAATATCTCTCCTTATCTTTAGGAATTCTAATTTTTCCAGCAACCGAATCACCTTTTCTAAGTCCAAATTTTCTAACTTGGCTTGGGGAAACATATATATCATCCTCGCCAGCGCAATAAGAGCCTTCAGGTGATCTTAAAAATCCAAAACCATCATTAAGAATTTCTAAAACACCTCCGCCATATATATCAATACCTTCAGATGCTTTATGTTTAAATATTCTAAATATAATCTCTTGTTTTTTTAACCTTCCAACATCTTCTAGTCCAAGCTCCGTAGCTATATCAACTAATTCGTTTATAGGTTTTAATTTTATTTCTGTAAGGTTCATATGTTTATATTTCCGTTTTTAAATTATGTAATAGTGGGTAAATAAGATGGTGGCCAATAGCCGTGGTGTGAAGATACTAATTCTTTTTATTCTAAGTTATGAAAATACATTACTTAGACTACTGTACTTATAAACTCCTCTAATTGTTGTTTGCTTAAAGCCCCTATTTCGACTCCCGCAGGCTCTCCGTTTTTAAAAATTATCAATGATGGTATGGATCTAATTCCATACTTGGCAGCAATTTCTCTATTTGAATCTACATCCATTTTACAGACTTTAATCTTATCTTGATTTTCAGAAGCAATTTCTTCAACTGTTGGTGAAAGTTGTTTGCATGGTCCACACCATTCAGCCCAAAAATCAACTAATACAGGCTTATCTGAATTCAATACATCATTATTAAAATTTTCTTCGCCCTGTAATTCAATAACATTACTCATTTAGTATTAATCTCCCTGGAAATCTCTTTGGCAGCATATGTAAGAATTGCATCTGCACCAGCTCTTTTAAAGCTCATTAGTGATTCTATCATAACATCGCTATCTAGCCACCCTTTATTTATTGCTAGCTTAAGCATACTGTATTCCCCGCTTACCTGATAAGCAAATGTAGGAACTTTAAATGTATTTTTAATCAAAGAAATTATATCTAAATATGGCATGCCAGGTTTAACCATCACAATATCAGCACCTTCATTAATATCAATTGCGACTTCATGAATTGCCTCATCTTTATTGGTAGGTGACATTTGATAAGAGGATTTTGATGATTTTCCAAGATTGCTAGCAGATTTAACAGCATCCCTAAAAGGTCCATAAAACTTTGAATTATATTTGGCTGCATAAGAAAGCAGGATAGTATTTTTATAATCTGCTGTTTCAAGCGCTTCCCTGATAATACCTATTCTTCCATCCATCATATCTGAGGGTGCTAAAATATCAGCACCTGATTCAGCCAATATTAAAGATTGGGCTTTAAGAACATCTAGGGTTAAATCATTATCAACATAGTTGCCTTTTAATATTCCATCATGGCCATGATCTGTATATGGGTCCAATGCCACATCTGCAATTATAAGCATTTCAGGAAACTTACTTTTAATTTTTTGGATAGACTCACATATTAAATTAGATTTATTTAATGCCTCTTTTCCATTACTATCTTTTTTACTTGAATCGATAGCAGGAAATAATGCGATAGTATTTATATTATTTTCTAAAAGATCTTCAACTTCATCTATAACGGATTCTTTGCTATATCTTAGAACTCCAGGCATTGAATCTATTTTTTCTGTGCCTTTAAGATTTTCTTTTATAAATAAGGGTTGAATTAAATCATTTGAGGATAAAGATGACTCTGAGACAAGGTTAATTAAAGTGTTATTTATCCTCAAACGTCTAAGCCTTGAAGTTGGAAATTTTCTATCGATATGCATAAATTAGTCTGTTACTGCCCCTAGGCTTGCTGATTTTACACTTTTTGCAAATTTAGACAAAACACCTTTTGTTGGAGGGGTTTTAGGATTAATCCATTTAGATAGCCTATTTTGAATCTCTTCATCCGAAATCTTTAAAGTTAATTTGTCTTTTTCAGCATCTATTAAAATAATGTCACCATCTTCAACTATTGCGATTACTCCTCCATCAGCAGCCTCAGGAGTAATATGACCAACAACAAAACCATGAGTTCCTCCAGAAAATCGTCCATCAGTTATAAACCCTACTTTGTCACCAAGCCCTTGTCCCATAATTGCAGAAGTAGGTTTTAACATTTCACGCATCCCTGGGCCACCTTTGGGTCCTTCATAACGAATAACAACAACATCACCGGATTGAATTGATTTTGAAAGAATGGCCTCAACCCCTTCCTCTTCAGAATTAAAAACTCTAGCTTTACCTTCAAAAGACGTACCCTCTTTTCCAGTTATTTTTGCTACCGCCCCTTCAGATGCTAAATTACCATAAAGAATTCTTAAGTGACTATTAGCTTTTATTGGATCATCAAAAGCTTTTATTATTTTTTGATTAGGCTCATATGGTCGAATTTGAGATAAATTTTCACTTATTGTTTTTCCAGTTACGGTTATGCAATCACCATGAAGCAACCCTTTTTCTAATAGAGTTTTCATTAAAGGCTGAATTCCTCCATTTGCATTTAATTCTGACATGTAATGAGATCCAAATGGTTTTAAGTCAGCCATCACAGGAGTTTTTTTACCAATTCTAGTAAAATCATCTAAATGTAAATCAACTCCAATTGCATGAGCCATTGCTAATAAATGCAGAACTGCATTTGTTGAACCGCCAAGTGAAATAACAATAGTAATAGCATTTTCAAATGCTTTTTTTGTCATAATATCCGATGGTTTTATATCTTTTTCTAAAAGATTCATTATTGCAGTTCCTGAATTTAGACAATCTTTCTGTTTATCTTCAGATATTGCATCCTGGCTACTGCTGCCTGGTAAACTCATCCCCAAGGCCTCAATTGCAGAAGCCATAGTATTTGCTGTGTACATCCCGCCGCATGAACCGGGACCTTTAACGGAAACTTTTTCAACATGTATTAATTCTGATTCATCTAATTCACCTTTAGAGAATTCACCGGTTTTTTCACATACTGTTACATAATCTGTATTTTCAGAACTTGGTTTAATTGATCCTCCATATATAAATATCGATGGTCTATTAAGCCTGGCCATGCCAATAATGCATCCAGGCATATTTTTGTCACATCCGCCAATTGCTATTACACCGTCATAGCCGAGACATCCCACAACAGTTTCAATAGAATCAGCAATCACTTCTCTAGAAACTAGAGAATATTTCATACCCTGAGTACCCATAGAAATTCCATCGGATACAGTAATTGTATTAAATAAAACACCTTTTCCACCTGAGCTATCAACTGATTTTTCTACAACATCTGCAAGTTGATTGATATGCATATTGCATGGAGTAACTTTTGCTCCTGTAGATGCAATACCAACAAATGGTTTACAAAAGTCTTCAGAAGTAAAACCAACACCTCTTAGCATAGATCTTGATGCCGCCTGGTTAGGGCCATCTACTAATTCTTTTGAAAATTTTCTATTTGTCATAATTCTAATACTACTATTCGGAGGCGTATCTTAGCGCAGCTGTTAGTAATTTTTTAGTATATTCTTCTTTTGGCTCATCAAAAACCTTTTGAGAAATACCAGATTCAATAATAATTCCATCTTTCATAACAAAAATATAGTCAGACATTGATCTAATAACTTTTAAATCATGGCTTATAAAAAGGTAAGTAAGTCCATATTCTTTCTGAATATCTTTAAGAAGATTTATAACTTGAATCTGAATAGATCTATCAAGAGCAGAGGTAGGTTCATCTAAAATCATAAAGGCAGGGTTCATTATTAAAGATCTAGCAATTGCTATTCTTTGTCTCTGTCCACCTGAAAATTCATGGGGATATTTATTCTTTGCAGCTGATTCAATACCAACATCAGACAATACTTTATCAATTTTATTTTCTTGCTCAATTTTTGATAATTTAAAATGGACTCCTAAACCTTCGCCAACAATCTCGCCAATTGTCATTCTAGGGGACAGGGATCCGTAAGGATCTTGGAAAACTATTTGAATATTTTTCTTCAAGACTTTTTTCTCTTGATTTGAGTTTAAATTTAAATTTTTATCTTTAAAAAATATGTCTCCTTCATAAGAAATCAAATTTGCAATCGCTTTACCAAGGGTGGATTTGCCTGACCCAGATTCACCCACCAAGCCAATAGTAGTGTTTTCAAAAATCTCAAAAGAAACATTTTTTACAGCATGAAAAGTATTTTTCTTAAAAATATTTGTTGAAGGTATCTTATAAAAAACATTTAGATTATCTACTCTAATAATAGGATTGTGTTCAATTTGGATTGATTCTTTTGGTTGTGGTTCAGCATCTAGGAGTTTTTTTGTATATTTATGATCGGGATTATTAAAAACTTTTTCAGTTGGCCCTTGTTCTACAATAGCTCCATCTTTCATAACACATACCTGATCTGAAAATTCTTTTACTAACCCTAAGTCATGGGTTATGAATAATATTGACATCCCTAATTCATTTTTTAATTTAGACATAAGGTCTAAAATCTGTGCTTGTATGGTCACATCTAATGCTGTGGTAGGCTCATCTGCTATTAATAATTGTGGTTTATTTACAAGCGCCATTGCGATCATTACTCTTTGTCTTTGACCGCCAGATAGCTCATGCGGATAACAATAAAATCTTCTCTCCACATCATCGATCTCAACTAGATTTAAAAGATTTTTTGCTTCTTCGTCTGCTCCTTTTCTTGAGCTTTCTGAATGAAGCATGATTGATTCAGTTATTTGATTTCCTACCCTGTGATATGGATTTAAAGATGTCATTGGTTCTTGAAAAACCATTGAAACAATATTACCTCTTATATTAAGTAGTTTATCTTTTGAAGCATTAATAATCTCATCGCCTTTAAATTTAATTGATGAAACTTCTGAATAAGAAGCTTGAGGTCTAGGTAATAACTGGAGTATTGACATAGCTGTGACAGATTTTCCTGATCCAGACTCTCCAACAAGAGCTAAAGTTTTGTTATTTTCAATATTAAAACTTATATCATTGACTGCATTAAATTTTCCTTCCCTTGTTGCAAAATCAATGCTTAAATTATTTACCTCTAATATATTATTCATATAATTTTTTTATACTCCCCTAAAAAATCATCTACTGCAATCTTAGCGGCCTTAAGTCGTGTTATAGAGACGAAACCATGAAACATATTAGGATAATGTAATTGTTTCACATTATCTCCTCTTTTATGTAATAAGTATGCATACTTTTCACCATCATCACACAGAGGGTCAAATCCAGCAGTAATAATAATAGTATTTGGCATCTTTATACCTGGAGTTAATTTAAGCAAATTAAAAGCTTGGTCATTTATGTTATTAAAGTCATTGCTAAATTTATCCCAAAACCAAATCATAGTTTTTTTGGTAAGAAGATAACCTTCTGATAGAAAATTATATGAATCGGATTTACAATCTGGATCACACATTGGGTAAATTAAAAACTGACTATTAGGAATTTGCCCTTCATTTATTTGAGCTAATTTATGAACTAATGATGCAGCTAGATGAGCTCCAGCACTATCACCGCATACTGAAATATTTTCTGACTTATATCCATTTTCAATAAGCCAATAATAAGCCTGAATTGAATCATTGAGAGCATCAGGATATTTATGCTCTGGAGCAAGCCTATACTCCAATGAATATACTTTTGCATGCAGAGAGTCTGCCATATAAGAAACATATCCGTCGTGAGTATCCACAGAATTTAGAACATATCCACCTCCATGAAAAAATAATATAGCAGTGTTTGAAGAGATATTAGACGGAATATATTCTCTGCATAATATTTTATTTTTACCAACTAAGTGATCTACTTTTTCAACATAATTATTTGGACTAATAGAGAGATTTTGTTTCACTCTATTTTTTATAATTAAATTTCTTATGTTAGGGATTTCGCTATCAGAAAGAGAGGTTAAATCAATAAATGGCTGAAGACTAATTAATGCCTGGGATTGAGTGTCAAACAGATGGCCTCTATAGGGTGGTTTTTTTCTATAAAAAATTTTTAAAATCCATATTGGTATTTTGAAGAAAAAATTTAAAATAAATGCGTTCATGATTTATTTGCTTGTGTTAGTAATATAAATTTTGTGCTTTCTTTTATTAGTTTTGAAGTTTATTCTTAAGTGCCTATGAGACAAATTATAATTATACTCCTATCTATAAATTTATCTGTAGAATTAAGTTCTTTTGAATTCTTAGAAAACAAAAATACAATTCCTGAAGCAAATGAAGTCTTCATATTAAAGAGCTCTCTTGAAAATGATTCAATTATACTTTCATGGGATATTAAGAATGGCTATTATTTGTATCTAAATAGTATTCAAATTAATAAAAGTAAGGACGTTATTCCTTATAAGGTTATTTATTCTAATCAATCCACTTATTCTGATGAGTTCTTTGGAACAATGGAAATATTAAGGCATGAATTTAAAATTAAAATTAAAAACCTGGATATGTTGGATTTATCTGAAATATTGATAAACTACCAAGGCTGCTCAGATGCAGGCTTTTGTTATCCCATTCAAACAAGTAAACTTCTTTAAAAAACTATTTAAAATCTTCAAATTTCTGCTAAAATCATGAAAATGAAAATTCTAATAATAAATGGTCCAAATCTAAACCTCTTAGGCTCAAGAGAAACAGATATATATGGAGATATCTCATTAGAGCAAATAGAGTCAAACCTTTTTTCTATTGCTATAAAAGAAGGCTGTGATCTCACATGCTTTCAAAGCAATGCCGAACATGAATTAATAAATGCTGTGCATGATGCAGGTAAAAATAACTTCAATGCGATTATTATTAATCCAGCAGCCTATACTCATACAAGCATTGCCTTGAGAGACGCGCTTTCTGGTGTTGGAATACCATTTTATGAAGTTCATATTTCAGATATTTATAAAAGAGAGGAGTTCAGAAAATTTTCATATTTATCAGATATTGCTGAAAAAGTTTTTTGCGGCTTAGGTATTGAGGGTTATGAGTTAGCTCTTATGGAGGCTATTACATCAAATACTAGGGAGAAATAATGGATATTAGAAAAATAAAAAAATTGATTGAAATGTTACAAGAATCTGATTTAAAAGAGATTGAAGTAAGTCAAGGAGATGAGTCTGTAAGAATTCTTAGAGGTGGTTCAAAAGAAATAGGTATAAATAAAATCTCTCAACAAGCTGAAGTTTACAGTGCTGAGCCAGATATTGAACAAAAAATTGAACCAAAAAAAATTGAAGGTAATATTATTACCTCCCCTATTGTTGGGACATTTTATAGGAAGCCTAGCCCTGATAAAGATCCATTTATAAAAATTGGGGATACTGTGGAGCAAGGTGATGTGCTTTGTATCATTGAAGCAATGAAGATGATGAATGAAATCAAATCAGACTTCAGTGGAAAAATAGTTTCTATAGACGTTGAAGATGGCCAGCCAGTTGAATATGGTCAACATATCATAACCATAAATTAAATAATCATGGCATTTAAAGTTCTCATTGCAAATAGAGGAGAAATAGCTCTTCGTGCCATAAGGGCATGTAAAGAATTAAATATTTCTACCGTTTCTGTTTATTCTGAAGGAGATAAAGATTTAAAGCACTTAAAATTTTCAGATGAAACAGTATGCATTGGGCCGCCCTCGCCGCTAGAAAGTTATCTAAACATACCAGCAATTCTTTCAGCAGCAGAATTAACTCAAGTTAATGCCATATATCCAGGTTATGGATTTTTAGCTGAAGATTCAAATTTTGCAGAAATGTGTAAAAAAAGTGGATTTAAGTTTATAGGTCCAACTTCAGAAACTATAAAAAATATGGGCGACAAAATAACGGCAAAAACTCTAGCTGAAGAAGCTGGCATACAGATTGTTCCTGGTTATAAAGAAGACATACCAGATGATGAAGAAGAATTTAAAAAAATTGCAAAAGATATTGGTTATCCAATAATGATAAAAGCTACTGCTGGAGGCGGTGGTCGTGGTATGAGGGTTGTAGAACATGAAGATGATCTCATATCTTATGCAGAAATTACTATGCAAGAAGCAAAAAATGCCTTTGGTAATGAAAAAATTTACCTAGAAAAATTTATAGCGAATCCAAGGCATATTGAGGTTCAAATTGTTGGTGATGGAAAAGGTCATGCTATTCATCTTGGAACTCGTGATTGCAGTATGCAAAGACGACATCAAAAAATTATTGAAGAAGCTCCAGCTAGAAATATTAATAAGGATGCTCTTAATAAAACATACGAAGCATGTATTAATTTATGCAAAAAAATCAAATACGAAGGCGTTGGAACTATAGAATTTCTATATGAAAACGATGAATTCTATTTTATAGAAATGAATACACGTATCCAAGTTGAACACCCAGTAACTGAAATGATCACAGGATTTGACCTTGTAAAGGCTCAGTTAAGAATTGCTTTAAATATGAACATTTCTTTAAATCAAAGCGATATAAAGTTTAATGGGCATTCTATGGAATGTAGAATTAATGCTGAAGATCCTGAAACCTTTCAGCCATCGCCTGGAAAAATTAATAAAATGCATACACCGGGAGGTTTTGGCATTAGGTATGACTCACATATATATGGTGGTTACACTGTTCCTCCTTATTATGATTCCTTGTTAGCAAAAATTATTACTCAAGCTAATTCTAGAGACTCTTCTATCAAGAGAATGATTAGTGCATTAGATGAATTTTTTATTGAAGGAATAAAAACTAACCATTCGCTGCATCAAAAAATACTACATGATGATACTTTCTTGAAGAATAAACATACAATAAACTATCTCGAAAATGAGTTCCTAAAAAATGGTTCCTGAATATAATCCTTCAAAAATTGAAAAAACTGCTCAAGAAAAGTGGTTAAAAGAAGATAGGTTTACATCTAAACCTGACAATCGAGAAAAATACTATTGCCTTTCTATGTTCCCTTACCCATCTGGAAAGCTTCACATGGGTCATGTTAGAAATTATACGATTGGTGATGTTATATCCAGATATAAAAGAATGAACAATTTTAATGTTTTTCAACCTATGGGATGGGATGCTTTTGGACTTCCAGCTGAAAATGCAGCAATAGCAAACAAAGTGAGTCCAAAAGATTGGACTAATCAAAATATAGAACACATGAAAAAACAATTGATCTCACTTGGATTGGGTTATGACTGGTCCAAGGAGCTAAGGACATGTGAACCACAGTACTATAAATGGGAACAATTGATTTTCAAAAAATTTTATGAAAAAGGTTTGGTTTATAAGAAGAAATCTATAGTGAATTGGGATCCTGTTGATGAGACTGTTCTTGCAAATGAACAAGTCATTGATGGAAAAGGATGGAGATCTGGAGCAAAGGTAGAGTTAAAAGAAATAGATCAATGGTTTATCAAAATAACAGATTATGCGGATGAGCTTTTGTCTTCTCTAGATGAGGTTGATTGGCCTGAAAATGTGAAAACCATGCAAAAAAATTGGATTGGTAAGTCTCATGGTGCTGAAATTAAATATAAAATAGAGAATTCCTCAAAATACTTAACCGTTTTTTCTACTCGTCCTGATACAATTTATGGAGTTTCTTTTATAGCAATATCTCCTAATCATGAAATTGCACTTGAGCTTGCAGAGAGAGACTCTCAAATAAAAAACTTTTTACATAAATGTAATGAAACTTCTTCTGCTGAAGCTGATATGGCTAAAGCTGAAAAGCTTGGAATTGATACTGGCATTAAGGCTATTCATCCCATTACAAAAAAAAATATACCTGTTTGGATTGGTAACTTTGTCTTATTAGATTATGGAACTGGGGTTGTAATGGGTGTTCCAGGTCACGATCAAAGAGATTTTGAATTTGCTTCAAAATACAATTTAGATATCACTCAAGTTATTTCATTGGGTAATGATGATGATCTACCTATTACAAATAAAGGAACCCTAATTAACTCTGATACATATAACGATCTAAGCTCAGATGATGCTTCTTTAAAAATTATTTCTCAACTTAAATCAGATGGACTGGGTGAGGGTTTGGTTCAATTTAGATTAAGAGATTGGGGTGTTAGCAGGCAAAGATATTGGGGTTGTCCCATACCAGTTATTTATGAGAATGGTGAGGCTAAATTAGTTGAAGAAGAAGACCTTCCAGTAATACTTCCCGATCTACCAGAAAAATCTGCTCCAATCCCCTTAAGTCAAAATAAAGATTTTTATAATGTATCAGAAGAAATCCAAAGGGAGACTGATACCTTTGATACATTTATGGATTCATCATGGTATTACGCTCGCTTTACCGCAGCAGATAATGAATCAGAAATTTTTGATGAAAATACAAAGTATTGGTTGCCTGTTGACCTTTATATAGGTGGAATTGAGCATGCAATTCTTCACTTACTATACTCAAGATTCTTTCATAAAGCATTACGTGATATGGATATGGTTGATGGTAATGAACCGTTTAAAAAACTACTTACCCAAGGAATGGTTCTTAAAGATGGAGCAAAAATGTCTAAATCTAAAGGAAACACCGTTGATCCTCAATCCTATATCGATAAATATGGTGCAGATACAGTAAGACTATATATGATGTTCACAGCACCTCCAGAGCAAAGCTTGGAATGGTCAGAGTCATCAGTAGAGGGAGCTTCAAGGTTTATAAAAAAAGTTTGGAATCTTATAATTGATAAAAAATTTATTTCTATAGATGAACCAAATGAGTTTTCTAAAGAAGAGATTGATTTAAGAAGAAAAACTTACTCAACACTTAAGAAGGTAACTAATGATTTTGAATCCAGATTCTCTTTTAATACTGCTATTGCTTCAATTATGGAATTGCTTAATGCAATTCCTGAAGATTTCAAAAAATCTGATGCAGCTGATTCAAAAAAATTCTGTCTTAATGAGTCGATTACTATTATTTTAAAAACATTAAATCCTATTGCCCCTCATATTTCAGAATTTTTGTGGGATCATTTTCATCAAGACAGTCCTGTGGACTCAATAGAATCATCTTGGCCAAAAGTCCAAGAAAATTTATTAGAAGTTTCAGAGTTTGAACTGGTGATTCAAATTAATGGAAAAGTAAGAGGTAAGGCTTTAGTAGGCATTGAGCTTGATCAAGATAAAATTGAAGAAATTGCTAGAAATGTTGAAAATGTTTCCTCCAACCTTGAAGGTAAAGATATAAAAAAATCAATTTATATTAAAGGTAAAATCATAAATTTTGTTACCTAATAGTAAATAATACTTTGATAAATTGTAGTTGGGTGGTTAAGATAATTTAATGCCTTATTCTTATAAAATATTAACTTTAATAACATTGTTTTTGTTGTCTAGCTGCAATTTTAATCAGGTTATGATTAATTCTATTGATAAAGGAAATTATAGTATTAGCTTTGATTCTTCAGTTCCATTTGATTTAAACAAGGGTATTAAAAGTGCATTTAATTTTTCTAATGAGAATGATGCGAAGTCCAAAGCTAAAATTTATATCAAAGATTATTCATTTCAGGAATACTCTATTTATGCGGGCTCAGCACTGAGATCTCTTGAGGGAGAAATCACTGCAAAATTTCATATAAAAATTGAAAATTCTGAGAAGGCTCAAGACAAAAGCGTTGAGATAGTAAAAAGGTATAAATCAAATGAATTAAATCCTTTTTCTGAAAAAGAAGTAATAAAAAAAGTTAAAGAAAACATCTATAAAGAAATCTTAGATGAAATTATTAGAGAGGTAATTTTCTTTGAAATGTGAATCTTTGGCATTAAATAAGTATTTAGACAAATCTCAAAATATATTTTTTTTATATGGGTCAGAAGTCGTCCTAAGAAATAACTCTAAAAATATTCTAAAAAAATATCTAGATACAAAAGGATTCTATGAAAGAAGAATAATAACTAAAGAACATTTTGATCAAATAGAGCAAACAATAATAGAAAGCTTAAATGGTTCGCTTTTTAGTTCTAAATTGATAATAGATATTTATCATGATCAAGGGAAAATGCCTGATCAAATAATTAAAATCTTTGAAATAGATAACATTAGTAATAATGAGAATATAGCAATAATAATTAACTCACATAATGAGAAATTAAATAGTGCAAATAAATGGGTTAAAAAAATAGACCAACATGCTCTTATTGTTGAATGTAAGAAATTAAAATCCTTTGAAGAAAAAATTTGGCTTAAAAATCAACTTGCATTTATTGATGAGTCTGATAAAAAAAAATTTATACAGAGTATCTATGAAATGAATGTTGGTAATCTAGTAGCTCAGCAAAATGAAGTGGATATCTTAAGGTTGATTTATAAGAGCGGAATGGAAGTATCTGGAATTTTCACGAATGATTCTGCGGAATTTATTCCATTTGAATTAGAAGATGAGGTAATTGCGTGTAATACAAGTCGTGCACTTAGAATTATTAATACCATTAAAGAGTCAGAGGCTCACTATGCTCCTCTATTAGTATGGATAATTGGAAAAGTTGTCAATAACTCGACTGCAGCAAAGCAAAACTCAAACCCTCAATTAAGCTTGCAAAAGTCTGGGGTGTGGAGCAATAAAATTTCTTCTTATATTGATTTTATGAGATTACATTCATTACAAAAACTCATAGATCTTCAAAAAAATATTTATGAGTTAGACTTAACTACCAAAGGTTTGAGTAAAAGAAATTTTTGGAATGATCTAGACAACATTATTATCAAAATGACTTCTAGCTAAAAATTTTGAATCAAAAGTTTTTTTGGCAATCATATAACATTCATCATTTAAATTTAAATTACAATCTAAATTGATAATTTCTTTTATTGGGGCAATACCTTTGGTTGAGCTGGTTAACCATGCTGATGAGGCAGTTTTTAAATCCTCTAAAGTATAATCTTTCTCGCAAACCTTTAGGCCAATCTCAATGAGAGCATCTATTAATATTTGTCTGGTTATGCCAGGCAAAATATTATTTGAAAGTGACGGAGTGCATATGTGACCATCTTTTACAAAAAATAAATTTGATGCTCCTGCTTCAGTAAGAATATTGTCAATGTGCATGATAACTTCATCACAACCCTTTTCTTTAGCCTCATTCATGCTTAAAACATTTCCTAAAAGCGAAGTAGATTTTATGTCGCATCTGCCCCATCTTAAGTCTTTGCAAATCATAATTTTTAAAAATTTTGTTTCAAAATTATGAGGCAAAACATACCCAAAAGTCTCAAGTCCAATATCGTTTGAATAGATATGAGATCTAATTAAATCTTGGCCCCTTGTAACCTGATAATATACATAGCCATTTTTAGATTTGCATGATGAAATGAGTTTTTCAATTTCATCAGAGATAACATTTAAATCTAATTTCATAGACAAAGCATTTGAACTATATTGAAGTCTTTTTATGTGATTATCATAAGCAATTGGCTTAGAGTTATAAAAAGGTACCACCTCATATACACTATCCGAAAATGTATAAGCCCTTGAAAAGGGTGAGATTTGAATATTTTTTAAACTATCGAATTTACCATTAAAAACAGCTTTAATTGTTTCCATTTTCTGTCATACCAAATAAGCTAAAAATCCAAAGAAGAAACTTAGACCAAAGCCTTCCAAAAAAACCTTTAGCTTTTATGCTTTGAAGAGCTACTAATTCAGTAGAAAAAACAATTTTATCATTACTAACAATCTCGAGGGTGCCTATTTTTTGCCCTATTTCGATTGGAGCTTGAATATTATTACTGTAGTTATAGTTAACTGTTAAGTCTTTAAAGCTTGTTCTTGGCAATGTTATAGAGATATCTTCTAAAACTCCCAATGCTAGTGATTTCTCAACACCCCCCCATATATTAATATATTTATATTCTTGGTTAGCACTTAAAACTTTTTGGGTAGCAAAGAACCGAAAACCATACTCTAATAGTCTTTGGCTAGCTAGAAATCTATTATTATCAGAATCACTTCCAGCAACAACAGTAATTAATCTCATATCCCCTCTTTTTGCGGATCCAACTAAACAGTAACCTGCTGCTTCAGTATGACCGGTCTTCACCCCATCAGATGAGTCATCTCTCCATAGAAGCTTATTTCTATTAAGCTGCTTAATGTTATTAAAAGTAAATTGCTTTTCTTTATACAATGAGTAGATATCAGGAAACCTCATAATAAAATTTGAGGTAAGAGTTGCCAGATCTTTTGCGGAAGAAAGATGATTTTCGTCAGGCAAACCAGTTGAGTTCTGAAAAATTGTATTATTCATTTTCAAAGAGGTAGCATATGCATTCATTAAATCAACAAATCCTCTCTCAGTACCGCCCGCATACTCAGCTATTGCAACAGATGCATCGTTTCCAGATTGAATAATTATTCCTTTAAGTAAATCGGATACACTCACCTTCTTTCCAGCCTCAATAAACATTTTTGAACCTTCCATTCTCCAGGCTTTCTCACTAATTAAGACTTCATCATCAAGAGAAATTAAATCATTAGCAATCTGATCAGCAACAATATAACTTGTCATTATTTTTGTCATGCTTGCAGGCTCAATCTCAGAATCGCTATTAAATTCTGCTATAACAGTATTTGTGTTTGGTTCAATTAAGATGTAACTTTTTAAATCAAGCTCGGGAGCATCTGGAACGAAGCTTTGAGCATAAATAATGTTGCTTATTAGTAATGGTATTAGGAATTTTTTCATATTTTTAATTCTTCAGATAGGTAGTAAACAGCCATGGCATAAAAATGACTTATATTATATTTGGTAATTGCAATAAAGTTATCATCTCCAATAAAATTTAGATCTTTTCCATCTTCATTAAAGCTTAATGGTATAAATTTTGAAAGCCCACTTGATGGGTTAAATACTTTTCTAACGTTGTTTGGAAAAGATTCATAAACTATATCGCCCTCTCTTTTCCATCCATGAACATATAAATAATTTGCAACACTGCCAATCACATCATCAACTGAATTAAATAAATCAGCCTTTTCGTCACCATCGTAATCAATTGCATAAGCCCTGTAGCTTGAAGAAATAAATTGACCATAGCCCATTGCTCCAGCATATGAGCCTTTTATATCCAGGATATCTAATTCATTCTCTCTGGTTAATAAGAAAAAATTAACGAGTTCTTCTCTAAAAAATTTAGATCTGCGAGGATAGTCAAAGCCAAGGGTTAATAAACTATCTATAACTCTATAACTTCCTTGTATTTTTCCATATCTTGTTTCAACACCAATAATTGCAGTAATTATTTCTTTGGGTACACCGAAATCTTTTTCAGCCCGCTGTAGGGTTTTTAAGTTTTTATTTATAAACAATTTTCCATTTTTTATTCTTTTTTCTTCTATAAATAGTTTCTTATATCTATCCCAAGTCCAAGTAAATTCAGCAGGCTTTGAGATTGAATCAATAATTTTCTGTTTTTTTTCAGCATTAGATAGAACCTCCTGTACAAAATTTTTATCAAAACCATGCTCATTAACAAGCTCATCAATCAAAGCATTGGCCTCCGGATGAGATAAATAATCTGACTGAACGTAAGAGATTGTAAAAATTAGTGTAAATAGTAACTTTTTCATTTTTGCATCAATTTTTTATGAGTTGCCATTGAGATAATAATTCCAAATGCTATATAGAATGATAACAAAGATGAGCCGCCTTTGCTTATAAAAGGCAATGGCATTCCAACAACCGGGATAATCCCAACAACCATCCCAAGATTAATAAATAATGTTGATGCAAAAATAAGACTTAGCCCACCAATGGTCAGTCTACAAAATCTATCTCTTGCATTAAATGCTAGATATAAACATCTTAATAAAATAAAAAAGAAAATTGAAAGCAATATGCACACCCCTACAAAACCAAATTCTTCAGCGATAACTGCAAAAATAAAATCTGTCTCTGCTTCTGGTAAAAAATTTAGATGAGCTTGTGATCCCTCCTGATAACCTTTGCCACTCATTCCTCCAGAACCTATAGCAATTTTTGATTGAGTAATATTCCAACTGCTCCCATAAGGATCGCTAGAAGGATCAAGAAAAGTTAAAATTCTTTGTCTTTGGAAAGGTTGCAAAAAGTTATTCCATAAAAATGGAAGGGATAGAACAATCAAACCAAAAGATGTAAAAATAAATTTCCAACTTAGTCCTGCTAAAAAAAGAATATAAATACCCGCCATAAAAACTACCAAGCCTGTACCAAGGTCTGGCTGTCGATATACCAAAAAGAAAATAAAGCTTATAAGAATAAGAGTTTTGAAAGTATGATTTAGGCTTATTGGAAGAGGCTTATTGTAGAGATAAGATGCTAAAAAAATAGGTAATGCTATTTTTACTATTTCTGATGTTTGCAAAGTAAAAAATCCTACGTCAAGCCATCTTTTTGCCCCATTAATTTCTTTACCAAAAAGCATTGTAATAAAAATTAAGACTATAGAAAAAACTAAAAACAACCCTGAAGACATTTTATAAAAATCTGGATCTAGCTGGCTAACGGTAAACATTAACATCAAACCGAAGCCAACAAAAATTGATTGCTTAATTACGGTATTTAAATCTTCTTGGGAGGCGCTATATAAAAAAAATAATCCCATAATTGATAGGAGAGTTATGGATATAAATAAATATTGATCAAAATAAATAGAAAAGTTTTTAAAATTTAATTTCTTTTTCATTTTTCAATTAAGCTATTAAGAACTGCTATAGCAACTGGACCAGCAACAGAACCACCGCTCTCTCCATTCTCAATAATCACACTGACTGCATATTTTGGTTCGGGCATTGGGCCAAAGGCAATAATTATTGCATGGTCTCTATTGCCTTCATTTTCTCTAATAATTCTATAATCTTCTTTTGTTTCTGTGCTAACAAGTTCAACTGTTCCAGACTTGGCAGCAACGGTATAAGTTTTTAAATCTTTTAGGCTCTTGGCAGTCCCTTGGGGATCATCTATCACTCCAATCATACTTAAATGCAGTTTTTCCCAATCAGAATTTTGGATTTTGTTTACTGGAAGGTTTTCTAAAATTTTTGGTACTTGATTTTCAACAAGAGTTAATCTCTTATGACTGCCTTTGTTTGCAATCATAGAAGCATAATATGCTAATTGCATTGGTGTGGCACTGAAATAACCCTGTCCAACACCTAAATTCACAGTATCTCCTTTAAACCATCCAAAATTAAGGTTATTCATTTTCCATTCCGGGGTTGGTAAAAGCCCTATACCAGGATTAAAGCAATCTAAGCATACATTTCTTCCAAAACCAAAATTAGATAAATGTTTAATCAAATCATCAATATCAGACTGATAAGCTAATGAGAAGAAGTAAGTATTAGAACTGACTATCATGGCCTTGTTCAAATCAACAATACCATGACCCCCTTTTCTCCATCCTCTGTAAACTCTTTGATCTTCAGGTAAAATGAAATATCCTGGATCATCTATTGAAAAGCTCCAATCAATAAGACCCTCATCAAGTCCAAACAGCCCTATAGCTGGTTTAATTGTTGATGCGGGGGAGTATCTGCCCTGAGCAGCTCTATCAAAAAATGGTTTATTAGCATCCTTTAATAATGCATTGAATGCGTTTGAGGACATTCCATTAGATATATCGTTAGAAGAAAAGCTTGGTGTGCTTAGGTATGTAACTATAGATCCTGACTCAATTTCAATAGCAACGACAGCACCTCGTCTATTATTCATTTTTTCAAATGCTACCTTATGGGAATCTAAATCTAATGAGGTAAATAAGCTATCTCCATCTATTGGTTTTATAAAATCTGTTTCCCTCAGTAACTTACCCCTTGCATCAACTTCATATATTTTTTTGCCAAAAAGTCCACGCAATATTTTGTCGTATGTATTTTCAATTCCAGTTTTACCTATTAAAAAACCATTTGAATATCTAAAAATTGTTTCATCTTGATTCAAAGATTGATCCTCTAGGATTGTGCTTAGCTGATCATTACTAACTCCTCCCACGTAGCCTATTGCATGAGAAAATAATTGAGGATACTTATTTTTTCTACTATATCTTTCATCTATAAAGGCACTGGGAAACTTAAAGCTCCTTACCTCAAATCTTGCAATTTCAACCTTTGTGAGACCTTTTTTTAGAATTAATTCCCTATTATATCGAGACTTTTGTTTGAAGTTCTCTATGACAAAATCTATTTCGCCTTGTTTGAGATCAATAAATGAAGAAATTTCTTTAATAAAATTATCAATATTTGAGATTTGCCAAGGTTTGATTATAAGATCGTAAGAAGGAACATTATTAACCAAGATATTTCCGTTTCTGTCATAGATTATTCCACGAATTGGCTGAACCAGAACTTCTTTAGTTTTATTTTCTATAGCAGCAAGCTCGTAGTTGTTGAATTCAGAAACCTGCAAGGAATATGTTCTTTGAAGAAAAAAAATAAATATTAATGCAAAGAATAAATAAACTATTAACAATCTATTAAAAAAACTTTTCTTTTCAACTACTCTTTCTTCTAAATTAATCATTTGTGATACGGGCTATTATTAATTATTGAAAATGCCCTATATATTTGTTCAATTAAAATTATTCTAAAAAGCCTATGAGGGAAAGTAAAATTTGAAGCTGACAAAACTTTCTGAGACTTTTTGAGAATATTTTTATCTAGCCCAAAAGAGCCTCCTATTACAAAACAAATCTTCAGATTATTGCTCATTGAATTTTCAAATATTTTACTAAACTTTTCGCTGCACACCTTATCTCCGTCAGAATCCCATGAAATCAGATAACTCTCCTCAGGTATTTTTTGAATAATTTGATCTGATTCAAGCTTAAGCACTTCCTCAATAGATCTCTTTGGATGTTGCTGACCTTTGATGTTTATAAAATTTATATTAATTTTATTTTTGAGTTGTTTTGTATAGTGATTAATACCATCTAACTCCCACGGACTGAGCTTATTGCCAATGGAAATAATGGTTAAATTCATTCAATTAGAATTATTTAGCAGCGTATTTTCGCCCCAAAGACCCTCTAAATCATAGAAATCCCTGATATCACTTTTCATAATATTGATAACAACTTCTCCGCAGTCAACTAATATCCAACCAGACTCAACCTTTCCCTCAACTCCTAAAACATTTCTGCCACTTGATTTGATAGACTCAACTAATTTCTCTGATAATGATTTGGCGTGTCTATTAGAATTTGCAGTTGCTATAATTATTGCATCTGCAAAAGATGAAATGCCATTTATATCAAGTATTAAAACGTCCTCTGCTTTATTATCGATTAGTGTTGTATTGCAGATGTCTTGAAGGTTTTTTTTTGGCAAAATTATATTTTTTTTAAAAAATTAAAATTAAATTATAGTCAGAGTTATACTAAATCATTATTTATAAAAAAGGTGATTAATTGTGGAAATAACCTTACTTAATTCATTGCTTGAAATATTTGAAGCATATAGAAGTTTAATAATTTGGTTTGGTTCAATATCATTATTTATTTTTTTATTTAGTCTTTTAACTATTAAGTGGTTGGTTGCACTAATTCCTGAGGACTATTTTATAAATAGGAAGATCTCTAAAGTGCGCTCAAATAATCCTGCTCTTTGGTACATCGTTTTGATTGTTAAAAATATGATTGGCTATTCCCTTGTTCTAGGAGGGATTATGATGCTTGTTCTGCCTGGACAGGGAGTATTTACTATAATAATTGGTTTAATGCTTAGTAATTATCCAGGAAAGTATGCAATCGAAAAAAAATTTATTGCCATTCCATCAATATTAAAATCAATTAATTGGTTGAGGAACAAGTCCAATAAGCCGCCACTGAACTTATCTAGATAGTTGAAATTTTTTCTATGTATTTAGATAGGATTGAAAACCTCTGAGATGCATCAAAAGCCTCAAGCAGATTTTGTCTTTGGATCATTGATAGAGGAATTAAGCCTGCTAAATGATATGCTATTGAGTCAGCAGAATTAAAATCAATCTTTATAGGAAGTTCATTGATTTTAGGATGCTTTACTAATTGAGATAAAATATTAATTATCTCAGGATACTCTGCGATTAAAGCTTGATTGTCTACTTCTGGATCGATTTCAGGTTTAATTTCTGCAACATGAAGCCCATCTTCAAGCTGAAATATATTTTTAATGGAAACTTTATTTTCTGACTTAACGGTGATTCCAAGTAAGCCATTTGGAAGATTATTAAAATCTATTATTTCTACATAAGTACCTTTCTTTGATATTCCAAAATTAGCATTATCATTATTTTGAAGAACTATAACAAAACCATGATTTTCAGACATGCATGTCTTAATCATATTGACATATCTTGGTTCAAAAATTTGCAGTGATTGAATGCTTCCAGGCAAAGCTACTAAACCAAGAGGAAATATGGGTAAGTTATTTTTCATTAAGATATTTGATTATAGGTTTTGTTAACTTTTGACTATCTTTGTTAGTCATAATAACAACAATATCATACTCTTTAATTATGCTAATAGTTTTTTGAATACAATCATCTAGATCATTCAGAGCATGAACTTCATTAGCTTTATTAATAACTCCTTTATGGTCTAACCAAATAACTTCATCAAAAAAATTAGAGGACTTAATAAGAGCATCCCCATGAACGCCTACTGACATGGTATTAGAAGCCAGCTCGATAACTCCAAGTATTCTTTTTGATAAAAACTCCTTTCTAATGGCTTTTGATGAGGCCTCGATTGCAGTAGGATGATGAGCAAAATCATCATATATTCTAATGCCTGAATGCAAACCTTTAAACTCAAGCCTTCTTTTTACGCCTTGAAATTTTAATAAAGAGTTTATTGAATCTTCTATCTTTACTCCCCCTGTTTTAGCAGCAAGAATTGCACAAATATAATTCTTAAAATTATGCTCTCCAATTAAAGGTAAGTTTTTTAAAGAGAAACTTTTTTCTGAGGTTTCAATTTCACCAGTTTTATAGTTAATTTTTATCTCATCATCATTAATCTTTATTAAATTACTCCAATAACCCATATTAATAACATCCTGAGTATTAGGGTCATCATTAAAGTAGATGATATTTCCCGAGCAAGGGATAATTTTTAATAAATGATGGAACTGTCTCTTTATGTCTTTAAGGTCATCAAAAATATCAGCATGATCAAATTCGATGTTATTGATAATAAGAGTGCTTGGAGAGTAATGAATAAACTTTGATCTTTTATCAAAGAATGCGGAATCATATTCATCAGCCTCAATAACAAATATCTCATCTGTGCCCAGCGATGCTGATCCAGAAATATTATCAGAGATGCCTCCAACTAAAAATCCAATATCTTTTCCTTGGTCTAAAAATATGTGCGTTAGCATATATGAAGTGGTTGTCTTTCCGTGTGTACCAGAAACTGCAAATACTTTTTTATTTTTTAGGATATCTCCAAGCATTTCTGGGCCTGATTTAAATGGCAATTTAGTATCTAAAATAAACTCAACACACTCATTTCCTCTTGATAGAGCATTCCCAATAACATATAAGTCTGCTTTAGGAAGAGTGTCTTTTGAATACCCTTTAATCATATCAACGCCCATCGCATCTAAATGATCTGACATGGGTGGATAGAATTGGGCATCTGATCCAGATATTTCATGTCCAGATTCCTTAAGTATTTGTGCAAGACCTCCCATGAAGGTTCCGCAAATACCTAAGATATGTATTCTCATATAATCTATAATACGTTAACAAGTTTTATTGCGACATATTTAGGGGAGAAATAAATGAAAAAAAATGCTCTTTATGCACAATCAGGCGGAGTTACAGCTGTAATAAATGCAACAGCTGGGGCATTGATTTTGGAAGCTAGAAAAAACAAGAATATTGGTAAAGTCTTTGCTGCTAAAAATGGAATATTGGGAGTATTAAGAGAAGAGCTAATAGATACATCAAAAGAATCGTTGTCTGCTATTGAATCATTAAGCTATAGACCCGGAGGAGTATTTGGTTCCTGCAGATTCAAGCTAAAAGATCTTGAAATAAGTGAAAAAGAATATAGGAGACTTATTGAAGTTTTTAAAGCTCATAATATTGGTTACTTTTTCTATAATGGAGGGAATGATTCTGCAGATACTGCATTTAAAGTTTCTCAAATTGGAAAAAAACTTAATTATCCAATTCAATGTATAGCAATTCCTAAAACCGTAGATAATGATTTGGTGCTGACTGATTGCTGTCCTGGGTTTGGTTCTGCAGCAAAATATATTGCAACCTCTACAATGGAAGCATCTTTGGACGTTCAATCTATGTCAGAAACCTCTACCAAAGTATTTATTTTGGAAGTAATGGGCAGGCATGCTGGATGGATGGCAGCCTCATCAGCTCTTGCAAGAACAAGCATTGAAGATGCTCCTCATATTATTTTGTTGCCCGAAATAACATTTAATCAAAAAGATTTTTTAACCTTGGTTAAACAAGTTGTTGCTAAGCATGGTTACTGTGTTGTTGTTGTGTCTGAAGGAGTAAAAAATAGTAAAGGTAAGTTTCTAGCTGAATCAAATAGAACAGATGCCTTTGGCCATTCTCAACTTGGAGGCATTGCACCATTTATTTCTGAATTAATTAATAACAAATTAAAAATGAAGAATCATTGGGCAGTGGCAGACTATCTTCAAAGAAGTGCCCGACATATTGCTTCAAAGGTAGACCTAGAGCAAGCTCAAGCCGTTGGATCATTTGCAATAAAATATGCTATGGCGGGTATGAATGGAGTCATGCCAATAATAGTTAGACACAAAGGATCAAAATATAAATGGAGTATAGAGGCTGCTCCATTATCAAAAATTGCAAATTTAGAAAAGAAATTACCTAAGAACTTTATCTCTAAAAATGGTATGAACATTACACAAAAAGCTATAGATTACTTAATGCCTCTTATTCAAGGAGAATCGCATCCCCCATATAAAAATGGGATCCCATTAACAAGAGAATTTAAACTCATTAAGGCTGTAAAAAAACTTCCTAAATGGAAATAGTATCTTAAGCATTAAGAGAATTAATAATGCTGGATACTTCTTCCTTTAAAATATTCTTATCGTCTTCGTTTAAAAAAGCTCCTACTTCAATATCTTCTCCTTTTGAACGAAAGCTCAGCTTTAATGATTTGCTAACGTCTTTTGTTACTTGAAAGGAAGTAAATGTTCTGAATTCTTCCCAGCGATATTCAGCTTTGTGAATTCCTTTTTCGATGGTCACCTTCTCTTGAGAAATATATATTTTTTCTCTTTTGCTGCTCCATTTGAAGTTTAGATAAAAAGCAAAAATTAATATGGATATTTCTAATCCAGCAAAAGGTAGAATTAAGGTTGCTCCAACAAAATAAAATACAGTTGCTATGCCAAGACACACCAAAGCAATGCTTAGTATAAAAAATATTCTATAATTACCAGTAAGCGAGCTATTTGGCTGAATATGAATTGCGTAGTTATCTTCGCTAATGTTTTGAACTGAAATCAAGATACAATATATTTAATGAAAAAAATTATTAATGAGTACGCCAATTATACGGTGCCTTTTTATGGTCCTGCAGCCTTTGTTGTTAAAAAAGCTAAAGGCTCATTAGTATGGGATATAGATAATAATAAATATATTGATTTTACTGCAGGTATAGCGGTTACAAATTTAGGTCATAGTAATGATGTGTTGACCAAAATTATGCAAAAACAATCAAAAGATTTGTGGCATTTATCTAATCTATACATTAATGAACCTGCGGTTAAGTTAGCAAAAAAACTATGTCAAAAAACTTTTGCAGATAAAGTCTTTTTTTGCAATTCTGGAGGTGAGTCCATAGAAGCAGCTATCAAAACAGCCAGAAAATATACGTCAGAAAAATATAATAAAAATAAAAATGAAATAATATCATTTTCAAGCTCGTTTCATGGCAGAACAATGTTAGGAATAGCATTAGCTAAAGCCAAACATCTAACAAATGGTTTCGCGCCGCTGCCCAAAGGGATTAAGAACCATTCCTACAACCAAACGAAAAATCTAGATAGTTTATTTTCTAGTAAAACATCTGCTGTGATACTTGAGCTTGTCCAATGGCAATCTGGGATTACAAAAGCTAATAAAAAATTTATTTCTAAAATTAAACAATTAGCTAAAAAACACAATGCTTTAATAATTATTGATGAGGTACAGTCTGGCATTGGTAGAACTGGTACTTTATTTGCATATGAACAATTTAATATTAATCCGGATATTCTTTGTTTTGCTAAAGGGATAGCAAATGGCTTTCCTCTTGGAGGTATTCTTACTTCAGATAAAATTGGTAATTCTATGAGTATTGGTTCTCATGGGACCACCTTTGGTGGCGGTCCTATAGCATGCTCAATAGGATGCTCGGTTGTTGATATTATTTCAAAAAAATCCTTTTTAAAGAAAGTTCAAAAAAAAGAAGATATCTTTTTAAATCAGCTTAATAAAATAAACTCTACACATAAATGCTTTAAAAATATTTTATCAGCTGGTTTATGGATAAGCGTAGAGTTTGAACATTCAATATCTTTATGCCTTGACTCCCTAATCAAGAATGCACACAAGAATGGACTCATGATCTTAAAAGCAAATGCAAATACAATTAGGTTTTCACCAAGTCTTATAATTGAGGATGACTTAATAACTAAGGGATTGGCTATATTTGAAGAAGTTATTCTTCAGACTCTTGAAAAATAGGCTCAACCTCTTCAATCATATTATCAACTTTTCTATAACCCTGTGGAAGCATGTTCCCTCTTTTTGCTCTTGAAGAAATATAATTACCTAAATCTTTTAGTTTAAGGGTTAAAAACCTCTTACCACTTTCTATTCTTAATGAGCTTGAAGGAGATATAAGTTGAGCATGAGCCATATATTCTTCTTTTGTTACAAATTTTGGAGTTGGAATATTAATAATCTTATTGCCTTTACCTTTTGGAAGAACTGGCAATTCATTAATCTCAAAAATTAATAACCTGCCTATGTTTGATACAGCTGCGATATATACATGATCTTCACGAACTCTTAGTGCCTTTAAAAGCTGCGCTTCGTTTGGTAGCCTCATAAAAGCTTTTCCAGACTTCTTATTTGAAACCATATTTTTAAATTCAGAAATATATCCATAACCTGCTGTGTTCATAATCATATATTTATCATCATCATTTCCAATCAAAGTAGATATAAACTTAACTCCGGAATCAGCAGAAACCCTTCCAGAAATTGGGTCTCCCATACCTCTTGCTGAAGGAAGTGAGTGACTTGGTATTGAGTAAGCTTTGCCATTTGAGTCTAGAAAAACTGAAATTTGGTTACTTTTACCCCTACAATAATCTTGAAGTTTATCCTCACCTCTATAAGACAAAGAACTAGGATCAATTTCATGACCCTTCGCACTTCTAATCCAGCCTGCCTCTGATAAAACCACAGTAATTGATTCTGTTACAAGAGTTTCTTCTTCTGAGAAAACTTTAGCATCTGATGACTCTTGAATAGGCGATTTTCTTTCTTCTCCAAACTCGTCTTTTATTTCTAAAAGTTCTTTTTTGATTAATGTTTTTAATCTTGTTTTTGATTGAAGAATTTTTTCAATTTCATTTTGTTCCTCTAACAATATGTCTCTTTCTTGCTCCAATTTAAGCTGTTCTAATTTGGCAAGCTGTCTTAATCTAATCTCAAGAATTGCATTGGCTTGAATGTCCGATAGTTTAAATGCTTTGATGATATCTTTTTTAGGTTCGTCTGATTCACGAATAATTTTTATTACCTTATCTAGATCTAAGTAAACTATTAAAAGTCCTTCTAGTATATGAAGCCTGTCATTTACTTGGTCAAGTCTGTGCTCAAGTTTTCTTATGACTGTATTTTTTCTAAAGACAAGCCACTCTTTAAGGAGTTCAACCAATGAAAATACTTTTGGCCCTCCATTCAAAGAAATCAAATTCATATTAGCTCTATAATTTTTTTGAAGATCTGTAGATGCAAATAAATGGTTCATTACATCTCGTGCATTAACTCTATTTGATTTCAAAGTAATAACCAGACGCACAGGTTCTTGATGATCACCTTCATCTGCTAAATCTACAACCATTGGAATTTTCTTTTTTAGCATTTGATCAGCTATCTGCTCTAATATTTTTGAACCAGATGCCTGATAAGGTAAAGCATTGATAATAATCTCACTTTTATCTTGTACCCAGTGTGCTTGAGCTTTAAAGCCGCCTCTTCCGGTTGAATATATTTCTTCAAGCTCCTGAGAGCTCGCAATGATTGGAGACTCATTTGAAAAATCTGGTCCCTTAATAATTTTTGTAAGATCTCTTAATTCAGCTTTAGGATTTTCAAGAACATGAATAGTCGCATCTATAATTTCATTAATATTGTGTGAAGGTATATCTGTTGCCATACCAACAGCAATTCCTGATGTTCCGTTAAGAAGAATTGATGGGAGCTTTGAAGGGAAAATCACCGGTTCAAGTAAAGAGCCATCAAAGTTAGGCTGCCAATCAACAGTGCCTGATTTCAATTCTGATATCAGTAAGTCTGCAAATTTAGTTAGTTTAGATTCTGTATACCGCATTGCAGCAAAAGATTTTGGATCATCTTGCGAACCCCAATTACCTTGTCCGTCAACCAAAGGATATTTAAACGAAAAATTTTGTGCCATTAAGACCATAGCCTCATAGGCAGCACTATCACCATGAGGATGGAATTTACCAATAACATCACCAACCGTTCTAGCAGATTTTTTATATTTAGACCCCGCATCAAGACCCAACTCAGACATAGCATATAAAATTCTTCTTTGAACTGGCTTTAGGCCATCTCCTATATTTGGTAAAGCTCTATCTAAAATTACATACATTGCGTAATTTAAGTAGGATTCTTCTGCATACTGCTTAAGGCTTATTGAATTTATTTGCTCTTTTTCTTTCATATTTATATTTTTGCTAAAGATCCTTTCTTTTCAAGCCAATCTTTTCTAGCTGAGGCATTCTTTTTTGATAAAAGCAAATCCATCATGGAGTTAGCATTATCACTAGGACTTATTGACAGCTGAAGGAGCTGTCTAGTTGCAGGATCCATGACGGTTTCTCTTAATTGAGACGGGTTCATTTCCCCAAGCCCCTTAAATCTTTGAATATTGATTTTTGGTTTGCCTTTTTTACCTTTAAAGTTAGCAACTATTTCTTCTCTTTGAGCATCATCTAAAGCATATAAAACATCTTTTCCACAATCTATCCTGAAAAGTGGAGGCATAGATATATAAATTCTTCCCTCTTGAACTAATGACTTATAGTGTCTTAAAAAGAGTGCGCATAATAAAGTAGCTATATGGAGCCCATCTGAATCAGCATCAGCTAGAATACAAATCTTTCCATATCTTAGCGAAGATATATCACTGTTGCCTGGAAGAACTCCAATGGCTGTAGACAGATTTTTTATTTCTTGAGACTTAATAATCTCAGAACTTTCTAAATCCCAAGTATTTAATATTTTACCCCTCAAGGGCATGATTGCCTGAAAAGATCTCTCTCTAGCTTGTTTTGCAGAGCCTCCGGCAGAGTCTCCTTCAACAAGAAATATCTCAGTTTCATTTAAATCTTGGCTGTTACAATCTGAAAGCTTGCCAGGAAGTGCTGGGCCTTTAAAAGTCTTTTTTCTTTCAACAATATTAGAAACTTTAGCCCTTGTTTGAGCGGAGACAATAGCAAGCTCTGCAATCTTCTCACCCTCTTCTGTATGGGTGTTGAGCCAAATACTAAATGTATCTTTAGTGGTATTTGATACAAATGACATATGGTCTTTTGAATCAAGCCTCTCTTTTGTTTGACCAGAAAATTGGGGATTCTTAAGTTTTGATGAAACTATAAAAATTGCATTATTGATAACATCATCTGCATTAATCTTTAAACCCTTTGGTAGTAGGTTTCTATAGTCACAGAATTCTTTTATAGAATCTAATAAACCAGATTTAAATCCATTTAAATGGGAACCGCCTTGAATGGTGGGAATAAGATTCACATATGTTTCATCTAATTTATTTTTTAGAGGCCTGTGAGACCAGTTAATTGCAAATTCTAATTCTTGAACATCACCTTTCTTAGAGCATATTATTGATTCTTCTAATACCAACTCTAATCCTTCAGCAGACTCAGCTAAATAACTTTTCAGACCATCTTCAAAATACCATTTTTCTTTATCATTTGATTTTTTTTCATTGCTATACTCTATTGTTAGTCCTGGACATAAAACCGCTTTAGCTTTTAGCAAATGTTTAAGTTCCTTGACTTGTATATCAATATTCTCAAAATATTCTGGATTTGGTTTAAAAGTAATCGATGTTCCTGTATTTCTTAAACCAACTTCACCAACTTCTTTAAGCTCACTGACTTTATTTCCATTATTAAAGATAATTTGATGTTCTTTAGAATCTCTTTTAACTCTTACCTCCAGATTTTCTGATAAGGCATTAACAACAGAAACTCCAACACCATGAAGACCGCCTGAAAAATTATAGTCATCACCTGAAAATTTTGCTCCTGCATGAAGCTTGCATAGTATTAGTTCTACACCGCTAACTTTATGCTCAGGATGAATATCTACCGGCATACCTCTTCCGTCATCAGTCACTTTAATGCTGCCATCTTTTAGGAGTGTTATTTTTATATTTGAACAGTGCCCAGATAAAGCTTCATCAACTGAGTTATCTAGAACTTCTTGTATTAGATGATTGGGATTAGACGTATCCGTATACATCCCAGGTCGCTTTCTAACAGGGTCTAGTCCTGATAAAACTTCGATTGCTTCTGCATCATATGAATTTTTAGTCAATTTAAGAAGCCTTTAATATTGATTGAACTTATGTGACTTATTCTACTCTAAGAAATATTAAAAAAATTATAAAATATAAAAAAATAAAGATGTTTGCACTGCAAACATTAATATTGAGTTAAAATGTGAAAATGAACAATTTTAAAAAACCACTTTTTTTAGTATTTTTAGTATTTTTAGTATCTTTTAGTCTGCAATCAGAAAATTTATTAGAGATTTATAACGAAGCATTGGAAAATGACCCTACTTTTAAAGCTGCAGAATATTCATATCTTGCTGACAAAGAAATTGTAGTGCAGGGAAGAGCTGCTCTTTTGCCAAGCCTAACTTTAAGTGGGTCAACCAATTGGAATGAATACTATCAAGATAAGCAACTTCAGCAAGAGTATAATTCATTCTCAAGCTCAGCTAGATTATCACAACCTCTTTTTAGATTAGATTCATGGTTTCAGTATAAGCAATCAAAATCTCTTACAAATGCTGCAGAAGCAGAATTTGCTTTTGAGCAACAAAATCTTTTAGTTAGAACTGCAGAGTTATATTTTGGAGTCTTAAGAGCTATAGATAATTTGAATGCTGCGATATCTGAAGAAAAAGCTATCAAGAAGCAACTCGATCAGGCACAACAGAGATTTGAAGTTGGGTTATCTGCAATTACTGGCGTTCAAGAAGCTCAGCTTGCATATGATTTAAGTAAGGCTTCTAGAATAAGTATTGAAGGTAAACTATTTTCTGCTCGTGAGGCCTTAAATGCTCTTATTGGCAGAGAAATTTTTAGTCTAGATGAATTGGGAGAAGGATTACTTGTTGAGGTTCCAACACCCACATCAAAAGAACAATGGGTAGATTTAGCTCTAGAAAATAATTATCAACTTAAAGCCGCCTATCTCAGAAAAGATGCATCAAGAAATAATGCAAGAAGCTCTGCTTCAAATCATCTACCCAAAATTGATATTGTTGGTTCAAAATCAGAATCTGAAACAAATCAATTTAACTATGAAGGATTTAATATTGATGGTCAGGGAATTCCTGTTCCAGAAGTAACAGGCAGAAGAAACTTTGCAATTCAATTTAGCATGCCAATCTTTCAAGGAGGCGCAGTTAACTCTCGAAGAAAACAGGCATATTCTGAATATGAAAGAACGAATGAAAACACTCTCTTCACTCAGAGACGAATTATTCAAGAGGTTAGATCTGAATTTTCTAATGTTCTAACACTTGTTGCTAATGTGACTGCTCAAAAACAAGCAGTTATTTCAGCAACTAGTGCTTTGGAAGCAACTCAAGTCGGCTATAAAGTTGGTACTAGAAATATTGTTGACCTTTTACAAGCTGAAAAAAATCTTTACAGTGCTGAAAAAAATCTAGCAAATGCAAAATATGATTATATTTTATCTAATCTTAAATTAGCTTTAGCATCGGGAACAATCACTCCTGGTGATCTTGTTAGAATTAACAGCTTATTAAGATAATATCCAATGCCCGAACTTCCAGAGGTTGAGACAACCCTCAGGGCAATTGAAAAATTTAAAAATCAACTCCTAATAAATATCAATATTTATAATAGAAATTTAAGATGGGAAGTAAATAAAAATCTTGAGGAAGATTCAAAAAATCAAATAGTTAGAGATCTTCGAAGAAGAGCCAAATATATTATATTTGAATTAGAAAAGTGTTCGCTTATTTTGCATTTGGGAATGTCTGGCAGCCTTAGGATAGCAGGTAAAAATGACAATTTTTTTATTAAGCATGATCACATAGAATTTCTTTTTGAGAATGAAAAAATTATATATAACGACCCAAGAAGGTTTGGCTCAATTCATCTAACAAAAAATATCAACGAGCACAGATTAATAAATCATCTTGGTCCCGAACCTTTGTCGAAAGATTTTAATTCAGAATATCTTTTTGAGTTATGCCTAAAATCTAAAACAAATATTAAAACTCTGTTAATGAATCAAAAAAATGTTGTTGGTATTGGCAACATATATGCATCTGAAACACTTTATCTTGCAAAGATTTGTCCTTTCAAAAATTCTTTTGAATTAACGCTTAAAGATTGTGAAAAAATTGTAAAGGCATCAAAAAAAATATTGAATGCCGCCATAAAGGTAGGCGGTACAACTTTAAAAGATTTTTACTCTGCCGATGGAAGTCCTGGTTATTTTAAATTTAAATTGAATGTCTATGGCAGAGAGGGTTTAGATTGTAAAAATTGCAAAGAAAAAATCGTCAAGGCAAATATCAACAAAAGAGCTACTTTTTCTTGTCCCTCTTGTCAGTGTTAAGTTTCTAGTTTTGCCCGAAGAGCTTGCTCTACTTTTGGATGAACAAATTTAGAAACATCTCCTTTTAAATCAGATATTTCTTTAATCAAGCTTGATGAAACGTAGATAAGGCTTTCCTTAGGTGTTAAAAATATACTTTCAATATCTGGTGCTAAGGATCTATTCATTGTGGCCAGTTGAAATTCATACTCAAAATCAGAAACTGCCCTTAATCCTCTAATAATAGCGCAGGCATTATAATCTTTTGCTAAATCTACAGTTAGCTTTCTAGGGAATCCAACCACCTCAACTTTTTCACTACCCTCATAAATTGAGGAAGCAAGATTAATCCTCTCCTCTAAGGAAAACATTGGATTTTTTGACTCACTCTTTGCTATAGCAACTACAACTTTATCAAAAAGCCCGCAGCCTCTATCAATGATATCCATGTGGCCATATGTGATGGGATCAAATGAGCCCGGGTATATTGCTACTCTCATGAATAAATCATACTAAACATTAATTTTTAAGCAACTCTAAATCAATTACATCAACCTAATAATAAAAGCAAGAACACTTAAAATTTAATTTTTTTATATTTGATACTAGTGAATTTTTTATATATCATTAAATCTTCATATAACGGGGGAGTAAATTATTACTCAAAAAATAAATAGGAGTTTAATATGAAATTTTTATTAATCTTAGGTAGTGTTATTGCGCTTCCTTCATTTGCAGCTGGTGGCGGTGACCTTGATGCTAGTGATTACACTGGTGTTAGTTTTTGGCTAGTGACTGCAGCTCTTTTAGCTTCAACTGTATTTTTCTTTATTGAAAGAGATAGGGTTGCTGCTAAGTGGAAGACATCTTTAACAGTATCTGGTCTAGTTACTGGTATTGCTTTCTGGCATTACTTGTACATGAGAGGTGTTTGGGTTGAAACTGGTGAATCACCAACTGTATTCAGATATATTGACTGGCTACTTACAGTGCCTTTATTAATATGTGAGTTTTATCTAATTCTTGCAGCTGCAACTAATGTTGCTGGTTCTCTATTTAAGAAGCTTTTAGTTGGTTCTCTTGTAATGCTTGTATTTGGTTACATGGGCGAAGCAGGAATTATGGCGGCTTGGCCTGCATTCATTATTGGATGTTTAGCTTGGTTCTATATGATTTATGAGCTATGGGCTGGAGAAGGAAAATCTGCATGTAATACTGCAAGTCCAGCTGTTCAATCAGCATACAACACAATGATGTATATCATTATCATTGGTTGGGCTATTTATCCTCTTGGGTACTTTACTGGTTACCTAATGGGTGACGGCGGATCAGCCTTAAACTTAAACCTAATTTATAACCTTGCTGACTTTGTTAACAAGATTCTATTTGGTTTAATCATATGGCATGTTGCTGTTAAAGAATCATCTAACGCTTAAGTTAAATATTCTTAAAACTAAAACCCGGTCTAGGCCGGGTTTTTTTATGAAATTAATATGGTTATGGGGATATCACTTCACCATCCCAGGCAATAAGATTGCCGGATGAGGAGCTGTTTGCACTTTCAATAACTTTTGACATCATGTCAACACTAAAATCAGGAGAAAATAGCTTATCTTTTGATATATTTTTCTTAAATGGCTCGCTAAATTTACTTTCAACCGTCCCAGGCTGAAGAGCTAAAATAACTGCATTTGGATTTGATCTTTTCATCTCAATACTAAAGTTTTTGACAATCTGATTTAAGGCGCTTTTACTTGATCTGTATGAATACCAACCGCCAACCTTATTATCAGAAATGCTGCCTACTCTAGCACTAAGAAAAGCCATGACACTTTTATTTTTCTTATTTAACAAAGGTAAAAAATATTTACCTACCAAAGCTGGTCCAATTGTATTAACGCTATAAACTTTACTGAGGGTTTCGTAGTTTAAATCTTTAATGCTTTTTTCTGGCTGAAAGCTTTCAGTATGCAAAACTCCACTTGCAATAATAACTCTATCTAAATAACAACCCTCAAGATAGCTTGCAGCTTTTTCTATGCTCTCTTGGCTCTCAATATCAATATCAAAACTATAAATTTTTTTTGATGTATGACTATTAACACTTCTCGAAAATGAGAATATCTTTTCTACAGCGTTATCTTTTAAATAGTGTTCAACAAATGCATTACCTATTGCACCACTTGAACCAATTATTGCTATATTTTTTGACATTTAAACTTGTTTAACAGTTATTAAGAAGGGCTTGATGAAAATTATATATATAAAGAAGTTCTATATGAAGTTAAACTTTAATTTAAGTATATAGAGGAGATGCTATGGGGTTTGAAATTAGTGACAGAGCAAAAGAAATTAATGAACGTTTAGAAGCTTTCATGGAGGAGCATATTTATCCTCGCGAAAAAGAATACGATGAATTTACAAGTGATCAAAATAATCTTTGGCAATATCCAGATTGGTACGAAGGTCTAAAAGAAGAAGCAAAAAAACAGGAGCTATGGAATTTATTTTTACCAAAAGAATATGCACCGTGGAGCCCTGGCTTGACGAACCTTGAGATAGCTGGTCTTTTTGAAACTATGTCTAGGTCTGCATGGTCTCAACAAATCTTTAATTGCAATGCGCCTGATCGAGGCAATATGGAAGTGCTAGCCAAATATGGAACTCCTGAGCAGCAAAAACAATGGTTAGAACCCCTACTAGCAGGTGAGATTCGATCTGCATATGCTATGACAGAACCAGATGTTGCATCATCAGATGCAACTAATATGGAATTAGAAATTACTCGCGATGGTGACGAATATGTTTTAAACGGTAAGAAGTGGTGGACTACAAATGTCATAACTCCAAAATGTAAATTTATGTTGGTTATGGGAAAGTCGAATCCAGAAAATTCTCGTCACACACAACACTCAACCATTATTGTTCCTACTGATTCGGAAGGTTTTACAATAACAAGAGCTTTAAGATCCTTGGGAGAATTGCACTCTCCAGGTGGCGAAGGTGATGTGGAGTTTAAAAATGTTCGTGTTCCAGTTTCTAATCTAATATTGGGTGAAGGAAGAGGTTTTGAAATAGCTCAAGGTAGACTTGGCCCAGGCAGATTTCAATACGCAATGATGTTTGTTGGAATGGCTCAAAGATCTTTAGAGCTTATGTGTGAAAGAGCTCAATCCAGAGTGGCTTTTGGAGAGGCATTAAGCAAAAAAACTAGTGTCCAACATGAAATAGCAAGAAGTCGCTGTGATATAGAGCAATGTAGACTTCTTGTTTTATCTGCTGCTGAAAAAATGGATAATTATGGAATTGATGCTGCAAGAGATTACATTTCGATGTTAAAAATTGTAGCGCCAAAGATGTGTGAAGATGTTTCTAGCAGAGCGATACAAATCTTTGGAGGCATGGGCGTATCACAAGATACTCCACTAGCTCATATTTTTACAACAAGTAGATTTTGTAGAATTGCAGATGGACCAGATGAAGTTCATATGTCTCAACTTGCAAAACTTACTATGCGTTCATTATCAGGTAAATAACTTTTAATAAAATAAAAAAGTGAGCTAATGTCCTCTTTTTTATTGTTTAGGAGAAACAAAGTTCGTGAATTGAAGTGCTTCCTTGGTATTCTCAAGAATTACTTTTTTTACAGCAGCCACAATTGGATTGGATCTTGATAATTCGTGCTGAACTAGATAGAACCCTATTCTAAATGAGTACTCATCCTTATTAAAACAAATAAGTCTTTCATCACTTTCGCCATCAAGATCTGTCAGAAATGTAACTCCATTACCATTTGCAACAAAAGAATGAGCATCTTGATATGAGTTTGATGAAATGATTACATTTGGATTTTGAAAAAATGATTTAATAATATAATCAGTGTCGAACTTATCATTCCTTTTGTAAGCCACCCACTCAAAATCATTTGGGTTTTTATTCTTATCAAAATAATCTTTTGTTCCATAAATACGCATGTCTATATTTGAAAGCAAAGTTGCTATTGAATCTTCGGGTGGTTTTGTTGTTCCAATAAACCCAATGTCATATATCTCAGTACTTATATCGGCATCATCTGAACCATTCATTACATGAATCATAAGGTTTGGGAAATGAGATCTTAATTTTGTAATAAGATTTGTCATATTACTACCGCCTTCGCCTTGCTTATAAATGACAAGCTTTCCACCCATGAGTTCTGGGTTTGGTATGAATTTTTCTTTTAACTCTGAAATTTTGTAGTCAATCTTTGCAACTTCTTTGTATAGATCTTTTCCATGAGTCGTTAAGGTGTATCCAGAATTTTTTCTTTCAAATAATTTTATAGCTAATTCTTTTTCTAGCTTTTCTATTTTTCTTGATACTGTGGAGTGATTCACTCCCATTTCTTTTGCGCAGCCACTTAAGGTTCCATGGTTTGCGCATGATATAAAATATTCTAAATTTCCCCAATCAAGCATTAATGAATTTCATTGTTTGAATTTGAACATAATATACTATGGTTGAGTAAATATAATCAATACATAAGCTTATTATTGTTATATAAAGTCTTTGCTATTTATATTAGACTTTTAGAACTACAGAGAGAATATATAAATGAAAGTTTTAAGAACACCTGACTCATGCTTTGAAGGAATAAAAGACTATCCGTTTGAGCCGGTTTATACAAATATAGAAACTAAAGAAGGAACTGTATTAAGAATTCATCATATTGATCAAGGTCCTAAAGATAGCCCTATTTTGCTTGCTATGCACGGTCAACCTGTTTGGAGCTATCTTTACACCAGAATGATTCCAATTTTAAATGAAGCAGGGATTAGGGTAATTGCTCCTGATTTAGTTGGGTATGGAAAATCAGATAAGCCAGGTGCTAGAGAGGATTATTCTTATCAAAACCAAGTTGATTGGATGGGAGAGTGGTTAAAGAAAAATGATTTTCAAAATTTAACTTTTTTTGGGCAAGATTGGGGTGGTTTAATTGGTTTGAGAATGATTGCAGCAGATCCCGATAGATTTATAAAAATTGCTATAGGAAATACAGGGCTTCCTTATAATCCAAACACACCTCAGGAAGTTATTGATGAAATAAAAGCTTTTAAAACATCTCATAAAAAAATTACTCTATTTTCAATGACAAATGAAATACAAAAAATGGATGGCAAAAGTCACCCTGCAACAAAATTTATGTATTGGCAAAAGTACACCTGGGATACTAAAAATCTTCCGATTGGTATGATTAATTCAATGCAAATGGAGCGAGCTTTTAAATCAAAATTTGCAAGCTTTGTTCATTACCTATTACAAAGCATTGGGCTTGAAAAAATATCACCCTTTTATACTGATTTAATGAAAGCTTATGAAGCTCCCTTTCCTGACGCATCATATAAAATGGGTCCAAGAGCAATGCCTAGCCAGGTTCCAATGATTCCTGATCAGTCTTTAGACGCTCAAAAAAAAGCTAGAGAATTTTTTAAAACATCGGATAAACCATTTTTATCTATTTTTGCTGGTGATGATCCTGTAACAAATGGAATTGAAAAAGATGTTCTTAGGATGGCTCCAAATGCAATAAGTGCCCCACAAATAGGTGGAGGACATTTTTTTCAGTGGACAAGGCCCAAACAGCTATCTAAGGTATTAGTGGATTTTATTAAAGAGTAATTTTTATGATTCACTTATATACAGCATCTACGCCCAATGGACACAAAGTATCTTGCACGCTAGAGGCTCTTGAAATGCCTTATGAAGTTCATTCGGTCAATCTTGCAGAAGATGAACAAAAAAAACCTGATTTCTTAAAAATCAGTCCTAACGGCAGAATTCCTGCAATTATAGACACAGATAATGATCTTTCTATTTTTGAATCAGGTGCAATTATGCTTTATTTGGCAGATAAGGCTGGGAAACTTATACCAGATGATGTTGTAGGAAGAGCAAAAGTTACAGAATGGTTAATGTTTCAAATGGGTGGCATTGGTCCGATGATGGGTCAAGCAAACGTTTTCTTTAGGTACTTTCCTGAGAAACTTCAACCTGCAATTGATAGGTACCAAAATGAATCGAGGCGTCTTTTTGAAGTTCTTGATTCGCAATTATCAAAGAATGAATGGCTTGCTGGTGAATACTCAATAGCTGATATAGCTAATTGGTGTTGGGTTAGAACTCATAATTGGTCTGGGGTCTCGCTAGATGGATTAACTCATTTAGAAAAGTGGAAAGACAAAATGTATGAACAGCCAGGCATGATTAAAGGAACTAAAGTACCTGTAGATAGGGAAAGTATATTAAAAGATGATAAAGACAAAGAAGAGTTTATAAAAAATGCACAAAAAATGGTAAAAAAATAATAGGAGATTATTTATGTTAAAGGTTCATTTTACTGCTGGCACCAGAGCTGGAAGAGTTGTTTGGCTTCTCGAAGAATTGGGATTGGAATATGAAGTAAATATCATGCCGTTTACTAAGGAAGGACTAAAGTCGCCTGAACATAGATCTAGACATGCACTAGGAAGAGTCCCAGTACTTGAGGATGGTGATATTTCTATATTCGAATCTGGAGCCATTATTCAATATATCCTTGAGCGTCATAAAGATGGTGGTCTTAAACCCGACCCTAATTCTGAAGAGTTCCCATATTATCTTCAATGGTTTCATTATTGTGAAGGGATGGTTATGCCTCCGATGAATCAAGTTGTTGTTCAAACAATTTTATTGCCGCCTGAAAGAAGAGATGAAAATGTTTTAAGACAAGCGCAAAATCTGATAGCCAAATCTCTTGTGCCAGTTAACGACAATCTTGCAGATAAAGATTACTTAGTTGGAGATTTCTCAGCAGCCGATCTTATGCTTGGGCATTCATGTTTTATGGCTAATAGACTGGGGTGTGTTTCAGATGATATGGAGCATATTAAAAACTATGTAGCAAGAATTGAAGCCAGGCCAGCGTTTCAAAAAGCTATAACATTAGGAGAATAATTATGAAATTTAATAACAGTGTTCATCCCACTAAAGAACAAATGGAAGGATTTCTTGAAGGTGATACTGATACTCCAATTGCTATGGTTAATCTTTTAAAGTTTAAAAAAAAAGCTGAATACGAAGATGGAAGAGATAGCGATCTCACAGGCGAAGAAGCCTATGCTATATATGGCATGGAAGTCCTTGAACACTTAAAAAAAGTTGGCGGCGAATGGTCTTTTGGTGGCTCTATAAGTCGTTTGATGCTTGGAGAGGTGGAAGAGCTTTGGGATAAAGTTGCTATTGCAAGATATCCAAGTAAAAAGGCAATGCTCAAAATGGTAACAGACCCTGATTACTTAGAAAGTAACAAACATAGAGTAGCAGGACTAGCTGGACAGCTTAATATAGAAGTTAAAGAATAATAATTTTGAAGCAATTACAAACATTTAAAAATGATCTTTCAAAAACAAGGATTATTCAGACACAAAGCATAGAAATTGAAGAAGGAGAAATCTCGGTATCAATAGAAAGTTTTGCGTTTACATCAAACAATATTACTTATGGTGTAGCTGGCGACACTATAGGTTATTGGCAATTCTTTAAAGCAACGGAAGATAAAAATGATGATTGGGGCTGCATACCAGTATGGGGATTTGCCAAGGTTATCAAATCAAATGTAGAGGAAGTGGTTGTTGGAGAGAGGTTATTTGGATATTTCCCACCAGGCGATATTCTAAATTTAAATCCGGTTAAAGTTACTAATCAAGGATTTGCAGACGGCAAGGAACATCGTAAAGATCTCCCGGCCGTATATAACAATTATTTAAGATTGTCTGGGGATATAAATTACGATAACTCTATAGATGACATTAGGTCATTATTATTTCCATTACACATAACATCTTTTTGTATATGTGATGTATTAGAAGATCAATCCTACTTTGAGGCGGAACAAATTATTATAGTTAGCGCATCTAGTAAAACTGCAATTGGTCTTGCTCAAGGGCTTCAAGAAGATTCTAATGCCCCATCAGTAATAGGTCTTACTTCTAAAAAGAATATAGATTTTGTTGAAAACTTAAATTGTTATGATGAGGTGATTACATATGATTACCTATCAAATGTAAATTTTAATCTTAAATCTGTAATAGTTGATATGGCAGGAAGCCGCGAGATTCTAGGAACTCTTCACGGCTCGCTTGCTGACAAAATGCTTAAATGTCTTACAGTTGGTATGACTCATTGGGATAATGAAGTTACTGCTGAAGATGCTCTTGGTCAGGCCATGCTTAGAGAAAGAACAGAATTTTTTTTCGCTCCAGGTCATATTCAAAAACGAGTTAAAGATTGGGGCTATGAAGGCTATAACCAAAAGACTACTAATTTTATGAAAGCAAGATCTAATCAAAGTATTGATTGGATGCAAGTTAAAAAGATTAATGGGCTAGAAAATTTTATATCTACATATGAGAAATTTGTAAGTGGAGATATAAATCCAAATGAGGGAATTATTGTCGAGTTAGAACATGACTAAAAAACTCACCGTTACTATTATGGTAATAATAATTTCAAGTTTTTTAGCTTGGCAATATAAAGTAAATATTCTTGTTTGGGCTATACCAAAAATATCAAATGCCACTATTCAAGAAAATATTCCAACTAATTGGTCTAAAGGCCCTAAGACTCCGAGCAAAGATGATAGACCAAATATAATATTAATTTTAGCCGATGATATGGGTTATAACGATATATCCATTCACAATGGTGGAGCAGCTGATGGAACGCTTCAAACCAAGAATATTGACGCATTAGCAAAAAGCGGAATCCTATTTACAAGGGGTTACGCCGCTAGTGCCACCTGTGCCCCATCAAGAGCGTCAATAATGACTGGAAAGTACCCTACTAGGTTTGGTTATGAATTTACTCCAATCCCTACTCTAGGAAGAATGATTATAAATTGGCTTGCTGAAGAAGATGATTCTGAATTAAAAACAAGGATCGATCGAGAAGTAGTTTCTAATATTCCTTCTTTTATGGAGCAAGGAATGCCAACTGAACAAATTACTATTGCAGAACTTTTACGAGACGCAGGATATTACACCGCTCACATAGGGAAATGGCACCTTGGTGAAGCATATGGCATGGATCCACTTAGCCAAGGTTTTCAAGATTCCTTAGGTCTTATTGGGCCACTCTATTTACCCGAGGATCATCCTGATGTTGTAAATGCAAAGTTTGATACGAGAATTGATAAAATGATATGGGGTATTGGCCAGTATTCTGCAAACTTTAATGGGGGTGATTTATTTGCTCCTGATAAATATGTTACTGATTACTACACCGATGAGGCTTTAAAAGTAATTGAAAATAATAAAAACAGGCCTTTCTTTTTATATTTAAGTCACTGGGCGATTCATAATCCACTTCAAGCACTAAGAAGTGATTTCGAACAAATGAGTCACATGCATGGCCATAATCTACAGGTGTACTCAGCAATGATAAATTCTTTAGATAGAAGTGTTGGTAAAATTGTTGAGAAGTTAAAAGAGTTAGAAATATATGGTAAGACTTTAATCGTATTCACAAGCGATAATGGTGGGGCCAATTATATTGAATTAGAAGATATTAATAAGCCATATAGAGGCTGGAAGATAAGCTTTTTTGAAGGAGGAATCAGAGTTCCTTATATTGTTAGTTGGCCTGATGAAATCAATCCAGGAAAAAAATCAGACAGTGCTGTTCATCATTTTGATATTTTTCCCACTATTGCTAAAGCTGCTGGAATTGAGTCTATACATACATTAGATGGTGTTGATTTATTACCTTTTATAAAAAATGAAAAGCAAACTAAACCTCATAAAACACTTTTTTGGCGATCAGGAAATCATCAATCGGTCTTACATGAAAAATGGAAATATATAATTAGCAAAAAGGAGAATTTTCGTTGGTTATTTGATACCTCAGTTGATCCATTAGAATCAAACAATCTTATTGAAAGTCACCCAGAGGTAGCAAGAAAGATTGAAGAGCTTATGACAAAATTCAACTCTGAACAAAATGATCCTTTATTCCCAGCATCATATGAAGTCCCAATAATGATTGATAAATATGATGGGCAGAAATTCGAAGAAGGTGATGAATATTTATATTGGTCAAATTGAAAATTAAGATAGGAAAAAAATGAAAGAAAAAATTAAAGTTTTTGGAGCTCCGGCCTCCCCTTATACTCAAAAAATGATATCCATCTTGAGATATCGTCATATTGCTTATGAAGTTTTTATGGGTGATGTTCCAGGAAGATTAAGCAAACTAGAAGGTATAGAGCCTCCAAAGCCTATTTTGCTGCCTACTCTTCTTTTAAAAGATGATAGTGGTGAATTAAAAGCAACTACCGATACTACACCTATTATTAAAAGATTTGAAAATGAGTATCCTGATAGAAAATTGTTACCAGAAGACCCCGCTCTATCTTTTATAAACTATTTATTAGAAGATTTTGGTGATGAATGGGTTACAAAATATATGTTTCATTACAGGTGGTATTTTGACGAGGATGCTGATAATGCATCAACCGTCCTTCCTTTAAGTGATCTTGCTGTAAATATGGCTGCTGACACATTAAAAGAAGTAAAAAAATATATCTATGATAGACAGCATGGAAGGTTATGGGTTGTAGGGTCAAATGATACGACTGCAGCTTTGATAGATAGCAGTTATAAAAGATTTGTGAAATTAATGGATAATCATTTATCTGTCAGCAAGTTTTTATTTGGAGAAAAACCTTCCTCTGCTGACTTTGCTATATATGGACAATTAACACAGCTCATCAATTTCGATCCTACATCAAGAAAAATTACATATGATAGATCGTTAAGGCTTGTTTCTTGGCTTGATATCATGACTGACCTTTCGGGTCATGATGTTGATAATAGTAATTGGACTTCCCTTGAAGACAGCCCTGACTCCCTTAAAGAAATTATGAAGGAGTTTGGCAAAATGTATGTTCCAGCATTGCTTGCTAATGCAAGAGCAATTATTGAAGGTGAAGAAACGTGGGAGACTGAAATCGATGGATCTCTATGGAAACAAAAAACATTCCCTTATCAAGCTAAATGTTTAAATTGGATTAAAGAAGAATTTGATAAATTAAATGCAGATGACAAATCAAGAGTTAGGGCTTTTCTTGATGGAACAGGTTGTGAACAAATATTAGGATAAAGATATGAAAATTAAAGATAAAAGAGTTGTGGTCACAGGTGCTGCCAGTGGAATTGGATTGGCATTATGTGAAGAATTTCATGCAAGTGGAGCTCAGTCTATTGTATGCGTAGATATGAATGAAAGTGGTGCTAAGGAAATTGCAGAAAAAGTTAACGGACTTGCTGTGACCGCTGATGTGTCTAATGAACAAGATATTATTAATGTAATTGAAAAAGCAAACGAATATTCAGGGGGGATTGATATATTTTGTTCTAATGCTGGAATCGGTGGTACTCCTATGCTTTTAGAAACTACATCTGAAGAATGGAATAATACTTGGGGCGTCAATGTAATGTCTCATGTTCATGCGGCAAGGCATGTCTTGCCCCAAATGCTTGAAAGAGGTGAGGGTTATTTAATGAATACAGCATCAGCTGCAGGACTGTTATCCCAAATAGGCGCCGCCCAATATGCTGTTACTAAATCGGCGGCGGTAAGTTTTGCCGAATGGGTAAAAATTACATATGGTCAAAAAGGAATTGGCGTTTCATGTCTTTGCCCACAAGCCGTAAGAACTGCTATGACTGCTCAAGGTGCTGGAGTCGCTGGAGTGGATGGAATGCTTGAGCCCGATGTCGTTGCAAAAGATGTTTTAGACGCAATTGAAAATGAAAGCTTCTTAGTGCTACCTCACAAAGAAGTTGGTGAATATGTTCAAAGAAAAGGCAACGATAGAGATAGATGGATATCTGGAATGCAAAGATTGCAAAAACAATTTGAAGAATTTTATCAAAGTTTGGCTGATCAAAATAAAGGAGAGAATAATGAAAACTAAAATAACAGAACTATTTGGAATTGAGCACCCTATTATTCAAGGTGGTATGCATCATGTAGGATTTGCTGAGCTTGATAAGCCTACCATGCTAGACTTTGCTGTATTTCCACAACTAGTATTTGGTTATATGTTTGGGTTAGAAAAGCAACTGAGTGCAGCAAAACATCCTACTATTAAAGCGTGGTTGGCTCGAGTATCTGAGCATTTACCAGAAAATCCA
>Ga0129345_1000010_pt1 | contig 56640 bp, 58 predicted proteins | sample CPBDNA_FD_94425 | JGI IMG/M metagenome (GOLD analysis project Ga0129345, IMG submission 94425) | Freshwater to marine salinity gradient microbial communities from Chesapeake Bay, USA - CPBay_Sum_20_0.8_DNA | ecosystem: Environmental > Aquatic > Marine > Coastal | place: USA: Chesapeake Bay...
CCAAATTGACAGTTGGTGCTCGTTACCAAGATGATGAAACAACATCATGGACTTACAACGATACAGCTGCTGGTAGCTGGATGGCTGCAGGTGGCTGGCTTGTAGAAAACAGAGATACATTGCCTTTTGTAGACGTAGATACTGCTGCTGACGATCAGTTCTCATACAAGATTGCTCTTCAGCATAATTTATCTGATGATGTAATGGTCTATGGTAGTTATACAACAGCTGTAAAAGCTGGTGGTGTTAACGCTGGTGACAATCCAACAACATATGATCCAGAAAAAGCTGGTGTTTTAGACTTTGGTTTGAAAAGTATTTTGATGGATGGATCTATGCTTCTTAACATGAACGTATTTAATGCTCAAAACGATGGTTTCCTTGTTGCTGCAGTTGTTAATACTGGAACTCAAAACAGAAACATTGATGCAGAGTTTACTGGATTTGAGGGTAATATGATGTGGTTCTTAAGTGAGACAACCAAGCTTGAAGCTAACTGGTTATTCCTTGATCATGAAGTAGTGTCTGACACTATGCTTATTGATTATTTAAATCCAACAGGATCTAATTTAATTGCTGCAGGTTCTGCAACAAATGCTGCTGGATTATTAACGGTGGGAGTAGACCCTTCAACAGGTGCTCCATTCTTTAAATCAGCAGGATTTAACTGTTCAGTTCCATTTGCATTTACAACTGGATGTAATGGAGGAGTTGAAGGTTATGCACAAAGCATTAAAGGAAATAGTCTTCCTGGTTCTGCCGATGAATCATATGGATTATCTTTAACTCAAGATATTAATGCTCAAAATGGTGTAACCTCAATGAGACTATCATATAGATATAGAGGCGAAGCTGATTTAAGCATCTTTAATACTCCAAGAGTAAAAATAGATTCTCAATCAACTATGGATTTAATAGTAAGGTATACCCCTAATAGTGATGACTGGTATGCTGGTGTTTTTGTTAAAAACATCAGAGACCAACAACACATAAATGCTTTACGTGAAAACAGTAATGTTGGTGGTGGAGCATTGTTGGGTGCTTTTACTGATCCAAGAATCTATGGTATTGAATTTGGAGCTAAATTCTAAATTTAAAATATTAATTAAATTAAAAAGCCCAGTTTACTGGGCTTTTTTTTTACTTCATACTTAACTAATGCTAAAGCTTCCATATATATCAGAGACAATAATAGTTTCTAAAGAAATGTGTGATCATAACGGCCACATGAATGTTAATTACTACTACAAACTTTTTGATAGTGTTTACACGGATATGTATTGCAGTGATCTTGGTTTTGACGATGCATATCTAAAAAGTGGTTTCTCAACATTCACCCTTGAAGATAGTATTAGATATTTAAAAGAATTTAAGCTTGATGACAAGGTTTATCCATCATTTCATTTAACAAATGTAAATAAAAAACTTCTTCATTTTGTTGGCGTCCTTCAAAACGAAAAAAATGAATTAGCTGCGATATTTGAAACTGTTCTTGGACATATGGACCTCACAGCTCGCAAGGTAACAGAATTTAAGCCTGAAAGGCTTAAAAACCTTTTAGACTATAAAAAAACACATGCTCTTCAGGAAAGTCTGCCTTTTGATTTAAGGCTTAAAATCAAAGATCTTTAAAATGAAACTCCAAACGTACATATTTCTATTAACATTATTAATTGTAAACGTATCTGATGCTAAAGAGATTAGTGTTATGTCTTTAAATGCTCAAAATCTTTTTGATACTTTTGATGACCCAGGCAAAGATGACAAAGCTTTCCTCCCAATAGAAAAAAAAGAATCCTATGAACATAAGAATTCATGTAACAACATAAATGTAAAAGCTTGGAGAATGGAATGTCTATATCAAGATTGGGATGAGGAAACTAAGGATGCAAAACTTAATAATTTAGTTGAAATAATTCTTTCCTACAATGGCGGTGGTGCTGATATTTTAGGTCTTCAAGAGATTGAAAATATGAATATATTAGAGCAACTTTTTAATTTATTAAAACCTCATGGGTATGTAGATTTTTATTTATTAGAAGGCAATGATAAGAGGGGGGTTGACACAGCATTTATTGCAAAATATAAAATATCAAACCCTAAACTACACTATGTAAAGTTTTCTTCTGATTTTGAAACAATTGATACAAGACCAATTTTTGAAGTTGATATTAAAATTAATGACCAAATTGTAAAATTTTATAACGCTCATTTTCCTTCAAATTTCCATCCAGTTGACATGAGGATTGAATCTTTTGATAAGTTAAAGGAGTTAGTTTCTCAACATAACTATCCATCAGTTGCATTAGGTGATTTTAATCTTACTAATAAAGATGACAGTAAATATAATGTGTATGGTAACCAAGAGGATACCTGGTATGTAGCTCATAGAGTAGGATGTTACGAGTGCAAAGGAACCTATTATTATGGTCGAGGAAAGTCATGGGATTTTTTAGATACCATAATGATCTCAAAAAAAAGAGGAATTAAATTTAATAAAACATCAATTGATGTTTACATTACAGAATTTAATACTTACAAAGATACAGGCAGACCTTTTAGGTTTGATTCAAAAAATAAAAAAGGTATTTCTGATCATTTCCCAATGGTTGCAGAGATAATATTAGATTAGGCTATTTTCTCCAGCCGCCTCTATCAAAGATTCTTAAGTATGTTAATTGATCATGTTCGGAGAGATTAATAACTTTACAGTAGTCTCCAGATTGAACTAAAACCACATCACCTGCAGTTAAATCATAAGAGTCTTTATGCTCAACCCCATAAGAAGGATCAGATCCATGTCCCTCAACGGAGTTCATGTACTCAACAACTTCCATGGAGCCTCTACCATTTGTTATGACGTAAACTACATCTGAATCAATTAACCTATGGCCATGCGTTGACTTGCCAGGCTGAATAACTGTTTTACTTGCTATTATTCTCTCGAGCAAATCATTAGTCCATACCGCATAGTCTTCGTTAACATTATGAGGTGATCCACCAACCCTGAAATTGTTATATTTTTTTGCCATAATTTTTTATATTTGTTTTTTTATATAATTATAGTTATTTAAGCTAAACATGCTAGTAAATAGTATCTTGGTCTGTTGTTATTGGTAGATATAAAATATAATAAATTAGCGCCTATTTGATATCAGCTTGCCGGCGCAAAAAATAGGTCAAAGAGAACTTGTAACTATATTCTCTCAGTTGATGTTTTAATTAATTATTAATATACACAGGAAACATTATGAGTAAAACGTACACAAACCCAGAAACAATTGGTCTTCATGCAGGATGGAGAAAAGATGAAAATACTAATTCAGTAGCTGTACCAATTCATCAAACTACCAGCTTTCAATTTGATGATACAGAGCATGCTGCAAATTTATTTGCCTTATCAGAGCTAGGTAATATTTATTCAAGAATAATGAATCCAACATGTGCTGTTTTAGAGGATAGGATTGCTGCTCTAGAGGGAGGCGTGGGTGCTTTAGCAGTCGCATCAGGCCAAGCTGCTTCAGCTTATGCTATTCAGAATATAGCAAAGAATGGTGACAATATTGTTGCTTCAGCTCATCTTTATGGTGGCACATATAATCAGTTTAAGAATGTTTTTGCAGATATGGGTATTGAGGTGAGGTTTGTTGATCCTTCAGATCCTCAAAATTTTGCTAATGCAACCGATGATAAAACAAGAGCTTACTATGGTGAGGTTTTACCTAACCCAAGTTTTGAAGTATTTCCAATATCTGAAGTAGCGGAAATAGGAAGACCTCTTGGCATTCCATTGATTGTTGATAATACTGCAGCTCCAGTTATCTGCAAGCCATTTGATCATGGCGCAGCAGTTTTAATTCACTCGACAACTAAATTTATTGGTGGTCATGGAACTTCTATTGGAGGCATTATTGTTGATAGTGGCAATTTTGATTGGGAAGCTTTTCCTGAAAGACAGCCTGCACTAAATAACCCTGATCCATCTTATGGTGGTGCAATATGGACAGAAGCTGTGAAGCCTTTAGGTCCAATTGCCTACATACTTAAAGCTAGAACAACTATTTTAAGAGACATGGGAGCTGCTATGAGTCCATTTAATGCCTTTATGTTTATTCAAGGCCTCGAGACATTAGCCCTTAGAATGAGAGAGCATTCAAGCAATGCTGAAAAAGTGGCTGAATACCTTTCAAACCATCATTCTGTTGAAAGAGTTAGTTATCCATCTCATATGCAGGGTTATGCGAAAGAAAGAGCAGATAAATACCTATCTAAAGGTAATGGAGGGCTCATGGGTTTTGAAATTAAAGGTGGAATAGAGGCAGGTAAGAAATTTATTAATGCTTTAGAGATGGTCTATCATGTTGCAAACATTGGCGATTCTCGAAGTCTAGCAATTCATCCTGGTAGCACAACTCACAGCCAGCTTAATGAAGAAGAGTTGTTGGCTGCTGGTATTACTCCTGGATATGTAAGACTTTCCATTGGATTGGAGCATATTGACGATATAATTGCTGACTTTGAACAAGCTCTAGCAAAGATATAGAAAAATTTTGAGCCAAGAATTAGTTACTTACATAGTTCTTGGCTCAAAAACTAGGCTTAAAGGTACAAAACTACCATTAAATAATAAGTACGAAGAGTATCTGCATCTCAATTTTGATGCAAAAGAAAATATTGAAAAGAATCTTGATGAGTTAATTGCACTTTCTAGGGGTGAGTTAATTGTATTGCTTCCACCATCTTCTTTTCCAAATACTCAAGCCAAAGAGGCGCTTAAAAAAATAGCTTTAATAGGATTGTCATCTTGGGGATGGTTTGATTTTAATTTAAAAAGAAGAAATTTTTTACAAAATCTTAAAAAGATTAATACCCTAGTCAGAAGCATTCCAGATTTAGAACAGGGAATTTATTTTTCTAAGAGTCTATATTTTTCAGTTGGTGGAATTGGGTCTCTCAACACATCACCATTCTCTGAAATTGCAAAAAGATTTTATTCCAGAATTGATCCACAAAAACCTCTTTCACCACTTATAATAAGAACAAAAAATCTTACACTAGATTTATACAATGCATCTAAAAGTTAAAGCAAAGAACTTAAGTTATAAAATTAATGAAAAGAAATTATTTCAAAATATTTCCTTTGAACTTTTTTCAGGAAAAGCTATTCATATCAAGGGAGATAATGGTTCGGGTAAGACAACACTTTTAAAAATTATATGCGGCTTAACAAATCAAGTTAAGGGTGAGTTAGAGAAAAAACTGGACATGCGAATATGTTTTTTAGGTCATAAAAACGCCTTAAAACAGTATCTTACAGTTGAAGAAAACTTATTTGTCCTTGATATCATTAATCATCCTGATCTTAATAAGCATCTCATTGAATTTGGGTTAAATAAAAGTCTTGATATAAATTTATCAAGTCTCTCTTTTGGTCAGCAAAAGAAGATTGCTCTACTAAGAGTTTTTTTAAATGATTCGGATTTAATTCTTCTGGATGAGCCATGTGTAGGTTTAGATAATAAAACTCAAAAATATTTGTGCAAATTTTTAAATGATGAATTGAAGCTTGGAAAATCAATTTTATTTTCTTCACATATTTCCTTAGACATAAATTCAGAAAAATTAAATTTAAGCGATAAAATATGAATGTAATAAAATTTGAATTACTGAAACTTAGAAGTAAATCTCGCGGATGGCTTGGACCCATTTTAGTATTTATTTTAATAATGGTTGCTTTCCCTTTAACTGTTGAAATATCTAATAAAGATTTAGACCAATCATTTTTTGCAGTTTTATGGATTGCTATACTGCTCGTGATGATGTTATCAACCGAAGATATTTTTTTAGAAGATTTTAATGATGGTTCATTGGAGCAGTTTGCAATTTCAAATATTAGCTTGCCTTATATTATTGCTGCAAAGATTTTTATTTATTGGTTATTAATAGGGGTGCCTATATCTATTATTGGATCTTTGTTTTGCTTAGGTTTAACCAACTCAGGTAATCTTGCTATTAATATACTTCCAATTTTGCTTATAACATCATATATATTTATAAATGTTTTTAGTTTTGGTAATGCTTTAAGTCTTAACAAAGGATCAGCACTTGGAACTTTAGTAACATTGCCATTATTGCTTCCATTAATGATTGTTTTAGGAAAAACTGTTATTTCTATAAACCTTAATTTAAATTATTTGGGTTTTGTTGCTCTGCTTTTAGGCATCTTATCGACTATAATATTACTAATTCCATTAATTATTTCTTATATTATTAGAGCTCACTTAGAATAATTTTTGGTCATAGAGAATATCTTATTGTGATAAAAAAATTTATACATCAATTCGCATCGCCTAAGACCTATATATATCAGGTTGATAGGGCTTATTCATATATTTTTTATATCTCATTGGTATTGTATTTAGTTTCTATTTTTTGGGGTCTATTTTTAACACCTGAAGACTTTGTTCAAGGAAATTCTTACAGGATTATTTATCTCCATGTACCCGCATCTTTTATTTCACAATCTTTGTATATTGCTATGGCAATAGCCAGTGCTATTTTTCTTATATGGAAAGTTAAGCTTTCAGTATATCTAGTTCGATCTATAGCTCCCATTGGTGCAATTACTACATTTATAGCACTAATTTCAGGCTCTATATGGGGCATACCTACATGGGGGACTTGGTGGGCCTGGGATGCAAGAATTGTTTCAACGTTAATATTATTTATCATGTATCTCGGCTTAATTTCTTTACATGACTCATTTAGTAATCATGAAAAAGCAGATAAGTTTCTTTCAATTTTGGTTCTTGTTGGTTCTGTAAATATACCAATAATTAAAATGTCTGTTGAGTGGTGGAGCACTCTTCATCAGCCAGCCTCAATCACTATATCGGATAAACCAGCTATCGATCTAGTAATGCTATATCCTTTATTTGGTTCAATAGTTGGCTTTGCTGGATTAGTTACGTGTTTGGTTATTCTTTCTTCCAAATTACAGATACTAAGAAGAGAAAGAAATAAATCATGGATAAAAAACTATGTTTAACTTTGCATTCAATTCTCTATCTGAAGCTTTTTTAATGCAAAGTCAAAATGGTCAAAATCATGGTTTTTTTGTTTGGTCTGTGGTTGTGATTGTTTTCTTATGCATTTTATCAACGTTTATTTTTTATAAAATCAATATTAAAAAACTTAGTAAGAAATTGAAATGAAAGCTATAAGAAAAGAAAGATTAATAACAGTATTATTAATTTTAGCCACCTCCGCATTGGGCTCATTTTTAATTATTCGAGCTCTTGATTCTAACTTAGATTTTTTCTTTACACCTTCTGAAATATTTAATGAAGACATACCTAATAATAAAAGAATTAAAGTTGGAGGTATGGTTTTAGAGGGCTCGGTATTAAGAGATAAAACAAATATTTCTTTTGTAATAACAGATTATAAAGGGTCAATAGATGTTAGGTTTGATGGCCTTGTTCCAGATTTATTTAAAGAGGGTAGCGGTGTAGTTGTTTTAGGCTACTTAAAAGATGAAACTCTTATAGCAGAGGATGTTTTAGCAAAACATGATGAAAATTACATGCCTCCAAGTATCGATATAAAAAATTAAATGTTAATAGAGATAGCTCATTTTCTTTCCATTTTGGTAACTGGACTGTTCTTTATGTGCTTTATTTTTTCCTTTTTTTTAAATTCAAAAGATATATTCATTATTAATCTAGTTTCAAGAATATATACCCATAGTTTTTTTATATTTCTTTCCTCATTCTTTATATATATTTGGCTAGCAATAAGTGACAACTTTAGCGTTTTATATATCGCTCAGCACTCTAATATCAATCTTCCAGTTTTTTATAAAATTTCATCTATTTGGAGCGCTCATGAGGGCTCTATGTTTCTCTGGATTATTTTTTTAACAAGTTGGGGGGCTGTATATAATTTACTTACCTCTAACGATCAGCCTCTAAAAGCAAAAACGCTTGGAGTCATATCAATAACTTCTGTTGGATTTTTATTATTTTTACTATTAACATCAAATCCATTTGAAACTATTCTTCCTGTGCCTCCAGAAAATGGTGCTGATATTAATCCAGTTTTACAAGATCCACTTTTGGCAATTCATCCTCCAATGTTGTATATGGGTTATGTTGGTTTTGTTATAGCTTTTGGACAGGCTATAGCATTTTTATTTGAGGGTAATACAAATATTAGATGGGAAAAGCAAGTGAGATCTTGGTCAGTTGTTTCTTGGTCTTTTCTTACGTTAGGGATTGCATTAGGTAGTTGGTGGGCTTATTACGAACTTGGCTGGGGAGGATACTGGTTTTGGGATCCGGTTGAAAATGTTGCTTTGATGCCGTGGCTGGCAGCTACTGCATTTATTCATTCTTTAAGCGCATCTTCAAAATCATCTATCTTAAGAATATGGACATTGCTACTATCTATTCTTGTATTCTCTTTAAGTTTATTTGGAGCTTTTATAGTCAGATCTGGAATTATTGATAGTGTCCATTCGTTTGCAAACGATCCGGAAAGAGGATTATATCTTTTGGCATTTATTGGTCTTCTTGTAATGATTTCTTTATTGCTTTTCTCATTTAGATTTAATCTTTTACTTTCAAATAAAAAAATTATTTCTTTGTCAAAAGAGTCATTTATATCTATTAACAATATCTTGTTTGGTACATTAATTTTTTCAACAATGCTTGGTGTCATGTATCCCCTAATATACGAATTTTTATATGATCAAAAAATTAGTGTTGGCGCTCCTTTTTATAACGCAATTTTTGTACCTATAACTTTGCTAGCATGTATTTTTCTATACTTTTCTATTGATACAAAATGGCAGCAGAGTTTTAATTTAAAATCACTTTATCGGCCGTCATTTTTGTCAATAACGGTTTCAGGAATTATAGTTTTTTTAGCTTTTTATAAGCTTTCAATAACTAATTTCTGGACATTGTCATCATTATTAATAGGCTTAATAATTATCATACGATATCTGATTGTGATTTATTTTTATTTTGCTCACAAAAAATTTGCTAATTTATACAGTGTTATTGCACATTGCGGCTTAGGTCTCTTGATTATATCGATAGCTCTAAATAATAATCTAAGCTCTGAAAGGGCATTAAACATTAAAATTAATGAAACAGAGATATATAAAGATCACCAAGTAAGTTTTACAAACTTAAAAATGGTTCCTGGACCTAATTTTGATTCTGTACAAGCAGAATTCCTAATAGTTAATCCAAATGGGAAAACATATACATTAACTCCAGAGAAAAGAAAATATTTTGCTAGAGGGCAAGTTACTACAGAGACTGCTATTCGCGCATTCTTCCTAAAAGATATTTATATGACAATTGGAGATCAGCTTGATGATGGAAGCTGGATTGTAAATATTCAATTTAATATGTTTATTAGATGGATATGGTTTTCTGCGATAATAATGGTTGCAGCAGGTTTTTTACTTGCTCATTCTTTGTCGAGATCAAGATCATGACTATTTTTATTAGATTTATAATAGTTAGCATTGCGTTGATGTTTTTTGGATTTTTTTATTTCTATATCAATGAGGACAAATATTATCCAGGAGCAGATTTCACTACTTCTGATATGCCTAATTTTGAGATTAAAGATTTATATTCTGAAAGAATATTTAATGTTAAAGATCTAGAAGGAAGCTATTTAATTAACGTTTGGGCAAGTTGGTGCATAACATGTCGAATTGAACATAGCTTTTTATCCAAACTGGAATCAAAAAATATACCAATTATTGGTCTAAATTATAAAGATGAAGAAGAGGATGCGATAAGTTGGATTACAAGGTTTGGTGACCCATATAAGTATATTATTCATGACTACAAAGGAAATCTTGCTCTAGACCTTGGGGTTACTGGTGCGCCAGAAACATTTTTACTAAATGATGGAAAAATTATTGTTCATTATAGGGGTGAGGTGAATGATATGATTTGGAATGATGTATTCAAGCCTATCATCAAGAGGGAGAATCTCTTTAATGTTAATTAAGGTTTTTTTATTCTTCTCAATAATATTTTCTAGTTTCACTTTAGGAAAATCACTTTATGACTTTGAAAGTGTTGAAGATGAAAAAAGATTTTATTCATTAATAAAAGAAATTAGATGCCCAAAATGTACAAGTGGTTCTTTAGCAAGCTCAAATGCTCCAGTATCTGAGGATATAAAATTAAAAATAATTGACTTAATAAAAGAAGGAAAATCAGACCAGGAAATAAAAGAATTCTTATCTGATAGGTTTGGAAATCAGATTTTATATAATCCGGGTTTAAGCAAAGACACATATTTACTCTGGTTAGCACCTGGTTTTTTTTTAATGATAATACTTCTTATTTTCTTTTTTAGAAAAAGAACATAATGCTATTAGTTTATTTGCTAGCCTTTATTTCATTATTTCCTATATATGCATATTTATTGTCTCCAAAAACAAAAAATAAGGGATATATCTTCGGCATTTCATTTTTAGTATTAATTTTTTGTTTATTTTCATTCATTGGTAAATATGCTTTTCTCGGGTCCATTAAAGAACAAGAAATAAATAATAAAATCTTATTAATAATTAAGCAGGACAATGAAATACCAATAAATTTATTTAACTCATTAGATCAAATTGTTAATGAAGAAAATAAAATTTATTGGGCTCAAAGCTATATCCAAAAGGCAATGTCAGACCAGAAACTTCAAGCTGCAGAGAGCCTTATTTCTTTATCAGAAAAATATTTCAAGACAGCTGATGAAAAATTTGTTTTTTATACTTTGTATACTCAACTTCGAGATTTGAAGTTTCCTATTTTTGCAAATTCTAAATTTATACTTTCATTTTCTCTGCCTGATGAATGCTTAAATTTTGAAGGAATCGTTTCGTTATTTATTATGAATGGCCCTAATATCCCTATTGCGAGTTCAAATTTTAAGAACTCTTTTGAAGTTATATTAAATAATAAAAATTCATCAATTCCTGGTTTTGATCTTGCTTCTGCTTATCTGAATCAAGAAACTTTGGAGCTGAAAACGTCATTATTTTGTATTGAAAAAAACTTGGATTATTTTTTTGAAAATGCTCTATTGTTTGATCAAAATAACCATATAAATTTCTATAATATTAGACCAAATGAATGGTTAAAAAGAGAACAATAGTTTAATATTAACCTAAGAAAATTATTCTCAAAAATGCAGTTAAATCATATAAAACTTTCAGGTTTTAAAAGTTTCGTAGATCCAACGAAGATATCTTTCCCATCAAATTTAGTTGGTGTTGTAGGTCCTAACGGTTGCGGTAAGTCTAATGTTATTGATGCTGTTAGATGGGTTCTTGGAGAGCTATCTGCTAAAAATCTTCGCGGCGAATCTATGGTCGATGTTATTTTTAACGGATCTGAAAATAGAAAACCTTCTGGCCAATGTAGCATCGAGCTATTATTTGATAATTCAAGTGGAAAAATTGGTGGGGAATATGCTTCATTTACTGAAATTTCAATAAAAAGAGTTATGACTAGAGATGCTCAATCTACTTATTTTATTAATAGTACAAAATGCAGAAGAAAAGATGTTCAAGACATATTTCTAGGAACTGGATTGGGCCCAAGCTCATATGCAATTATTGAACAAGGCATGGTTAGTAGACTGGTAAGTGCTAAACCTGAAGAGCTAAGAACTCATATCGAAGAGGCTGCAGGAGTTTCAAAGTATAGAGAAAGAAGAAGAGAAACCGAGAGTAGAATCAAAAAAACTAAAGAAAATTTATCAAGAGTTAGAGATATTAAAGATGAAATTGAGAGATTAATCAAAAGGCTTGAGAATCAAGCAAATGCAGCAGAAAAATATAATCAATTTAAAAAAGATGAAAGTCAGAAGCAAATTGATATTGCAATACTATACTCTCTTGAAGCTAAGAATAATCGAGATAAACTTCAAAAGAACCTTGATGCCTTGAATAGAGATTTAAAAATTAAACAAGCTGAATCTGATTCAAAACAAGCTCAAATAGATGAACATAGAACACAAAATGCTTCTGTTGTAGATGCATATGAACATGCTCAAAGAAACTTTTATTCAATAGGGGCTGAGATAGCTAAATATGAATCAGATCTTCAAAATGTTTCTAAATTAGAAATTTCTAATACAGATGCTCTTGAGAGAGCAAAAGCCAGCTATCAGGATGCAATAGAAAAAGAATCAAGTTTCAAGGATCTAAGCCCTAAAGAAAAAGAATTGAAGCTTGATATTGCTATTGTTAAAGCTCTTGACGCCCTTAAGCAAAAAAGCGTCATTGATATATCTATAAAACCTTTAGAAGAAAAAATTATACAAAAACAAAATGAACTAGATTCAAAACAAAGTATTGTAGATGCAGTTAAAGGAGATCAGACAGAAATTACTGAAGAAATAACATCACTTCAACAAAAAAAATATTCTATTGAAGCTGATATTGCAAGGTTAGAAGGGGCACTTCAAAATCTCAATAAGATTGAAGAGAACGCAAGGTTGGATTTTGAGAAAGCATGCAGCAATTACTCTGATGCATTGCAAAAAGAGTCAAACAACGAGCATTTAAGTCCAAAGGAAAAAGCTATTCATTTACTTGATTCGATCACTGAACTGTTGAAAGCATTTGGCTCCAAGGCAGATTCATTAAATTCCAAGGTCAATGAATTAAAGGTACTTCTAATAAATATTCTTAAAATTGCATCAGATCAATCTAAAAATTATACAGCTGACTTTTTAAATAGAAAGAACCAGCTAGAAGATCTTATTAAAACAACTTCTGAAGATGCGTTATCTAAAAATAACCAATTATCTGAGTTAAAAGAAAAAAATATAATCATAAAAAATGAATTGGACTCTAAGTTGGAAAATCAGCTTAACATTGATGAAAAAATTAGAGATTTAGACAGCAGCAAGTCATTAGCATCTAATGAGCTAAGAAGTTTGGAAAAAAATATTTCTGATTACAGGCTTGAATTAAGAACTCATGAGATCAATCTAGAAAATGCCTCCATAGTTTTAGATAAAGCTGGTATCAGTTTATCTGAATTAGATTCATCTAAATACGTAGGAGCAGATCTTGTGAGTCTAGAAAATTCATTAGATGAAATTCAAAAAAATATTGCTGAATTAGGGTCATCTAATTTAGCTTCCCCAGAAGAGTATCTTGAAAGGCAAAATGAGCTTAATAAGATGATTTCAGAAGGCAAGGCTAAAAAACTTGAAATCCAAAAAATTATGTCAGATCTTGTTGAAAAGAGCTCTGTTGCTGAATCAAAATTAACTCATATCAGACAAAAGCAATCAGAATTTAACAATAGCTTGAGAGAATTAGAAAATCAAAAATCTATTGCTGATCTTGATCTTAAATCAATTGGTGAAAAAGTAACAAACTTAAGACTCGAGCTTAAAACCCATGAAATAAATTTAGATAACGCTAATACTAAAATTAAAGAGTCTGGAGTAAAGATAGAAAATATTGATTTTTCAAAGTATGAGGGTATGGATATCAATGAGTTGCAAAATAGTCTGACAGATATTCAATCTAAAATTATTCGTCTTGGTGCAATTAATTTAGCAGCTCCAGAGGAAATAGCATCTGAATCAAAAAGAAAGGAAGAATTAGATATTCAATATAATGATTTAACCGAGGCTCTAGAAAAGCTCACTGGCGCAATCAAAACAATTGATTTAGAAACAAAGACTAGATTTCAAGATAGCTTTGACGCTATAAACAACAGAATGAAAGAGGTATTTTCAAAATTATTTGGCGGAGGTATAGCAGAGCTTACCTTAACTGAAGATGATGCATTAAATGCTGGTGTGGTTATTATGGCAAGGCCTCCAGGCAAAAAGAATTCTTCTATTTCACAATTATCTGGTGGTGAAAAAGCTTTGACTGCTTTAGCATTAGTTTTTGCAATATTTGAGCTCAACCCTGCACCATTTTGTATATTAGATGAGGTAGATGCTCCCCTTGATGATCTAAATACAATGCGATTTATAAATATGGTTGAAGAGATGTCAAAAACAGTTCAATTTATATTTATTACTCATAACAAAGTATCAATGGAAAAGAGTGATCATTTGATGGGTGTCACAATGCAGGAGGCCGGTGTTTCCAGAATGGTATCCGTTGATGTGAATCAAGCATTAGAATTTGCTGAGGCCTGATGGAACAAAATATTGACATATATTTAATAGGTTTATCTGTACTAATTTTTTTAATTATTACATTTCTATTTATTAGAAAAATTTCTAATTCTGGAGAGCTAAAAGTTAAAATTGAACCTGTAATAGACTCTTTTGAGATAAAAGAGATAGATGAAATACAGACGAAATCTCAAAAAGCCTTCGATTTTAATGAGCATAAAGATATTCAATATCAAGAACAAAAACTTGTTGTCCTCAATTTAATATCTATTGATAAATCTATGTTTGATATTGATCAAATATATGGCTTTATGACTAATTCAAATGCAATTCTCACGAATGGTTTTTTCGTTATTAAAGATAGAAATAATAAAGAATCATTTCGTATAGCAAATGCTTTAAATCCTGGCACATTCGAAAACGAAACAGAAACTTTTGCTGTTCTTTTGGCAACAGATCTTAATAACGTCAATGATCCTTTAGGTTCAGTAAAAGAAATGGTTAATTTTGCTTATCAGTTCTCAGAAAAATTTTATGCAAATATATGTGATCAAGAAAGAATGCCTATTACAAAACAAATGATCTCGCATATAGAATCTCAGGCGCAGGAAATTATGAGATTGAAGCAGTTAAGTACCTCAGAAAATAAGTGATTATTATTCTTAATTAAAATGAAACCCTGGAAAATAATTCAGAAATTAGAGAGTGATAATAGTAGATTATTTAAAGAAGGTGTTATAGAAGACAATCTCAATGATGTTGTTTTACAAGAAGGGTTATCAATGTGTTTGGATGCATTAGTAACATTTGGTGTTAAACAAGTTCCAGAATCTAGCAATGATGGCAAGGGTCTTGATTGGGAAACATTTAAATCCTCAGCCCAGCTTCTAATAAATAGGGAAAGAACTGGTCATGCTGCTAGAGATGAAATTCTACACATAATGTCTCTAGCAACCTCAGAGCAATGGAATGATTGGTACAGAAGAATTCTAATAAAAGATCTCAGGTGTGGAGTAAGCCAAAAAACAGTCAACAATGTTTCAAAAAAAATGGGCTTAAAATATAGCGTTCCTGTTTTTTCATGCATGCTAGCTCACGATGGCGCAAAACACCCAAAAAAAATTCAAGGAAAATGTCTCGTTGAATATAAATATGATGGAGTTAGAGTCATAGCCATCACTAGAAACAATAGCACAACTTTGTATAGCAGAAATGGAAAAATTTTAGGCAATTTTCCTCACATAGAAGATGCTCTGAACAAAAAAGAATTCAACAATTTAGTATTTGATGGAGAGGTAGTTAGTGATGATTTTCAGTCACTTATGAAGCAGGTGCATCGAAAAACAAATGCTAAAACTGACGATGCCTATTTAGCTCTCTTTGACATACTACCTTTGGATGAGTTCAATAAGGGCAAAAGCAAGCTTAATAGTCTGGAGAGAAAAGATTCACTTAATGATATATCAAAAAATTTCGATTCTTGTATCAAGCCTGTTGAATATGCAATCTTAGATTTTGATACTAAAGATGGTCAAAAAATATTTTCAGACATGAATAAGAAGGCGCTCGAAGAGGGTTATGAAGGATTGATGATCAAACCTGTTAACGACATATACGAATCTAAAAGAAGTCATGCCTGGCTTAAAATAAAACCTTTTATAGAAGTTACCCTTAAGGTTACTCAAATTCAAGAAGGCACTGGAAAGCATGCGGGCAAGCTTGGAGCCTTTTCAGTTGAAGGAGAAGATGATGGTAAGTTTTTCTCTTTAAGCGTGGGAAGTGGCCTTACAGACGATGATAGAGAAAAATTTTGGAAAGCTAGAGATTCTTTAATAGGTCAATTAATTGAAATCAGGGCTGATGCTATAACCCAAAGTATCGAAGGTGAGCACTTTAGTTTAAGATTTCCTCGTTTTAAAACTTTTAGAGGGTTTGAACCAGGTGAAAAGATCTAATGAATATTAAATATTTTAAATTTTCATTAATCTTTTTATTGGGTTTTACGCTTCAGTCATGCATGGCAACACCCCCAAAGAATCCTGATAACATCTGCCTAATTTTTGAAGAAAAAAAAAGTTGGTATAAGGCTGTTATGCAATCTGAAAAAAGATGGAAAATACCACCATATGTACTAATGTCTTTTGTGTATCAAGAATCAAGCTTTCAATCAGATGCAAAGCCTAAGAGAACAAAATTACTATGGGTCATTCCATGGAAAAGAGAATCAACTGCTGTTGGCTACTCTCAAGCTTTAAATATGACCTGGGAAGATTATAAAGAGGAAACTGGAAATACTAGGGCAAATAGAAAAGATTTTAAAGATTCAGCAGATTTCATTGGCTGGTATGCAAGCAAAGGATATTATCAAGGTTTTGATAGGCTAGATGCGCGTTCACTTTATCTTGCTTATCATGAAGGGTATGGAGGCTTTAAGAAAAAAACTTATAGAAAAAAGCCGTGGCTAATCAAAGTAGCAGACAGAGTGCAAGCGAGATCTACAAAATATCAACAGCAATACTGGGGATGCGCAAAAGAACTTAAGAAGAATAGGTTTTTTTTCTTCTAAATTAGATATTTTTTACCTCAAAACCTAGTTTAGAAAGCTCTTCAGTAAAGCTCTCACCAGCTATAACGGATATCTTAGAATCATTAAATAAATACTTTTCAGAAACTCTTACAAGATCTTCCAGTGTGCATTCTTTTACTCTTGATCTAAAAAGTAAGCGCTCTTCTTGTGTTTTATTATCAAGCTCACTCGTGAAATCACTCATTGCTTCACCGTAAGGAGATAAAGGCTTATCTATACTTGAAATAACACCTAATACACCTTCCTCAAGCTGATCTTCTGATATATTTTTTAAAGACCAAGTTCGCGAATTTTTAAATTCTTCAAATGTTTCAGAGCACTTTGGGTCTCTGTATGAGAAAAATTTAAATACTTCATTGTTTGAATCTTGAGTAGCTCCTGATCCATAAGCTCCGCCTTTCTCTCTAATTGCTGAATGAAGATAGCCATTACGCAATACAGTTCCAAGAACAGTTAAGGCAGGAGCATCTTCATGCTTAGAATCAACTGACGGAAAAGCTTCTGCACAAAAACATACTTGCGATCCAGTAATCCAGCCAATTGAACCATCTTGAACCCCAACAAAATTTTGATTGTTTAAATCAATAGATTCTGCATTAAAAATAGTATTTAGTTTAAGATCAGATTGATCTAATGAAGAAGCGCTAAATAAATAATTGGGCGTTTTTGACACCTTATTTTTAATGGACTGAAGAGTATTTAAATATAACTCAAATTCATTTTTATCATCAACGAGTTTAGATAACTTATTTGTATTGTGGATAAACCTCAATCCTGAAGTTAAATCATTGGTTGCTGCAATATCTGTTATTTGAGATGCAGCATTACTCATTGATAGAATATGACCATTTTGAATTACTGATTTTTCATTATCCGCAGATATAAACTCTAGCAGCTCTTTAATTCTTTTTGATTCATTAAAATTAGACTCACTTACTGTTTTTAACATCAAATCCTGCATTAATAGATCATTTTTTTCTAAGCTCTTAGATGAGACTTTTAAAGCTAATTTATACGAATCACCCTCATCATTTGGCAATGTAACAAACGAAGCAGAAATGCCACCAGTTATCGAAGATTGATATTTTTGAATATCTTCATATGAATCTTTACCAAGGCCGATATCTGTTAATGTATTTGTAAAAAGGTTTGCAACCCTTAACTCATCCTGATTTAAAGCATCACATGGAAATAACATAGAATGATAAATAATACCGTTTGTTCCAGTTTTGTAAAAATAATTAGAACTTGTATTGGTTTTTGTTATTACTGGAGATGCATAGTTTCTTGAAAGAGGTATGTCATCTTTTGTTACCTTTGGAAGAATCTCAGGATCATCATGCGCATTCTGTCTGGATTCAAGCTCATTTGCTAGCCTAACAATATCTTCCTTGTCTTTTTGTGACAAATCTCTAGTTTTTTCAATGACTTTCTGCTGAATTTTTTCTTCATTTTTTTTATTGAATTCAGTGTCTGGTATTAGAGAGTAATTTAATCTATGTTTATTTAAAATAAGATTTTTTTCAATTAGGTTTTCAATATAATTTTCTGATTTTAAGTTTTCTTTAATAGCATCAAATGCATTATCTAGATCCAGAATTTCAAGAGGATTGTCATTATGTATGCAAGCAGGCAAACAATTTAACATTATTTGAAGACCAAACGGCATTCCTGAACCCGTTATCTCTCTTTGTCTTATTTCAAGCTGATGTAAAGAAGAGCTAATTAAATCTTTTGGGACTCCATCTTTAACAAGTGATTCAAGACACTCTATTATCAATCTTTCAACTTCTATTTGTTTATTAGCTCCTACTCCCTCAAGTCCGGCAGCAAAAACAAGTTCTTTTTGGTCTGCCTCTAATCCTGTTAGAGGGGATGGCGAGGTACCTAATGTTGAACCCTCTAGAGCTTTTCGAAGAGGCGATGCTGAGTTATCTAAAAGTATATTAGACATTAGGTAAGTCTCCAGTAGCTCTATAGGATTATGACTTTCATTTAGCAGCCAGCTAATTACAACATGATGATTGTCTTCATCTCCAGGCTGAGGATTATAAAAATCAGAAATTGTTTTTGGTGATGATAGTCTTTCTTCATTTCTCACTGCTACAACATCATTAGATGGAGAAAAGCTATCTAGTACATTAGCTTTAATAAATTTTTGGATTTCCTCAGGGTCTAATTTACCAAATGTAAAGAAGGTTGCATTAGATGGGTGATAATGTTTTTTATGAAAATTGACTAAGTCTTCATGAGTAAGGTCAATAATATTTTCTGGATCTCCACCGCTATTATGTTTATAAGTTGATGAAGAGTACAAATGTTTTGACATACCATGCCACAATTGACTTGTTATTGAACTCATGGCACCTTTCATTTCATTATATACAACACCTTTTATTTCAATTTCACTATCAGGATTATTTTTCTCTTTGAATTCAAGCCTGTGTCCTTCTTGAGCAAAATCTAAACTATCAAGATTAGGAAAGAATGATGAATCTAAATACACCCCTAATAAATTATCAAAATCTTTCTTGTTAAGAGTTGCGAAAGGATAAGCCGTCCAATCACTTGATGTGAAAGCATTCATAAATGTATTAAGGGATCTTCTGATCATCATAAAAAAGGGATCTCTTACAGGATATTTCTTAGAACCACAAAGAGCAGTATGTTCAAGAATATGAGCTACTCCAGTAGAATCCTCTGGAATAGTTCTAAAAGCAACCATAAAAACCTTTTCGTCGCTATTAGTATCCAAATGGACATGCTTGCAATTAAATTCAGATTCGTTATATATTTGAGCATTAATATCTAATAAAGGAATATACTTTTGTTCTTGAAGGTTAAACATAATAAAATCTATTTAAATTTATAATTAATTCTATGAAAAATATAACAACACTACTTACGCTACTATTACTAATCGGTTGTAATAGCATTCAAACTAACATTGAAGTTGACTCAGTTGATACTTTCAACTTAGACAATTATAACGACTTTTACATAAAGATAAATGAATCTAATATTAGTGCTGAAATAAATCCTATTGAATTAGAAAGATTTAAAGATAATCTTAAATCTGCCCTTCAAGAAAGAGGTCTTACTTATTCAGCAGATTCAAACCTTACATTTGATATAAATCTAACTACCAAAGATAAAGTCCAATCAGACAGAATGAATCATTACTATTCTAGATACTACTGGGATAGATATATGTACCGAGATGATATTAGAACTATTACAGAGAATGTTCTTAGAGTTAATCTCAAAGATAATGCTTCAGATTCAACTTTATGGACTGTCGTGACTGTATGGAGGTCAGGCTCTTCAAAAGCAGCTACATCAGATAATGGCTCTGATTTAATTGTGGATGAAATAATGCTCAGCTTTTTATAAAAAAATTAAAATTTGTGATTTATAAAAATATACTAGGTCTTTTATTCTGCTTATTTCTTTTATCATGCGCTCCACAAGATAACGAAATTGAAATCCCAAAAACCTCTCAAGTAGAAAACCTTATAGAGCATTCAAAAGAATTTGAAAGAAAGATATATTCTTATAGCACTCCAGGAGGAAAAATACATGTAGCGATTGGCTTTGGTATAGCTAATTCAATAATGGTCGAAGGAGATGGAGGAAATATTATTATTGATTCATCTGACAGTACTTATGAGGCAGAAGAGATATATAAACTTTTCAAGCAAAAAAATTCAAATCCAATTAAAGCTATTATTTATACTCATAACCATGGTGATCACACTTTTGGAACTGCATATTACTTAACAACACAGAAAGAAAGACCAAAAATTATTGCACATCAATCCACAGATTATTATATGCAAAGAATTCTTGGAATAATTAATCCTATAATTAGCACCAGAAGTACTAGAATGTTTGGAACCGCCTTACCTGAAGATGATGTTATAAATGTTGGTATTGGTAAAAGTCTCAATATTTCCAAATCACCTTTTGGTTATGTTAGTCCAGATACAACGTTTGAGGATGAACTTAAGATAAACATAGCTGGTGTAAACATTGAACTTTATCACGCCCCTGGTGAAACCAATGATCAATTGTTTGTCTGGTTACCAAATCATAAATCATTAATGCCTGGGGATAATATATATAAGACATTTCCAAATCTGTACACAATTAGAGGAACAACTCATAGAGATGTAATGGGATGGGTTTCAAGCCTAGACCACATGCGTTCATTTAATTCGGAGTATGTGTTTCCTAGTCATACCAAGCCAATTGTTGGGTTAGAGGTAATATCAGATACTTTTATTTTGTACAGGGACGCAATTCAGTTTGTCCATGATCAAACTGTAAGATTAATGAATCAAGGTTTGTACCCAGATCAAATTATTGAATTAGTTGATTTGCCAGAATCTATAAAAAAGTCTCCTTTTTTAAATGAATTTTATGGCACAGTAAGATGGTCGGTTAAAAGTATTTACAATGGCTATCTTGGTTGGTTTAATGGTAATCCTGCTGAATTAGATCCATTATCAAGAAAAGAAGAAGCTCAAAAATTTGCGAATCTAGTTGGAGGAGAGGAAGCTTTATTTTTAGCATTTCAAAATGCCGTAAATGATAAAGAAATGCAGTGGGCCTTGGAGCTCAGTGACAGGTTGATGGCATTAAATTTTTCTATTGCTGAAGTGGAATCTCTAAGAAGAGAGGCTTTGCTTTATATCGGAACAAGGTCTTCAAACCCCAATAAAAGAAATTACTTTCTTACATCAGCACTGGAGTTAAGTGATAGCTTTGTCTCTTTTGAAGAAACAGAAAGAACTTCAGAAGGTGTTAAAGAAATTTCAATAGATACTATTTTTAGCATTCTATCTGTTAGATTAAACCCTGAAAAAGTTGTAAATAAGAACATGAATGTTTGTTTTTATTTTTCATCAGGACTAAGAAAAACAATATCGATTAGAAATCAGGTTGCTGCAATATCTAATGAGATAGCTAATCCATGTGCTATTAGTGTAAAAGCAACAGAACTTAACTTTAAAATGGCAATTTCTGGTCTTGCTAACCCAGTGATGGCTTTGGCTTCTGGAGATATTGAAGTTGATGGTAGTAATACAGACTTTCTTCAGTTTCTAACCTATTTTAGATAATATTTTACCATCTATATTTATCAAAGTTTTCTGGATTAGCCCAGCCTTCGGCATTGTTCCATGATCTTTTATTATTATAGGTCTTTAGATTATATGAAAAACATAGTAACTTATTTTTACTATCTTCCAATTCAACCTGGAATCCAAGTTTAATCATATTTGACTCCATAACTCCGTCCTCAGGAATAGTAAATATCATTATTTTTTGACTTAAAAGATTTTTAATAATCCCGACTTCACTATTCTTAAGTTTTATGTCTTCAAATACTATAAATAAATCACTAGTTTCTTTAATATTATCAATTGATGGAGAAATATTTAATTGAGATACATTCGTACCTTCAATTAATTTAACAAGTACGGAAACATTCTTTTTGGTCACAAGCTGAACATTTAAGGAGCATTCTTCTTGGAGTATCTTTAGAATAAAGTTATTAAGAATGCTTCCTTTTTTTTTCATTTTAACAAATGTTTTACAGCCTCTCTTTCTGATTCAAGCTCATCAATGGATATTTGAAATTTTTTCTTTGCAAATTCAGACATATTAATATCTCTTTTAATCTCAACACTACCATTAGATAGTGTTATTAAAGGATAGCCGCAAATTAGACCTTCCGGCACACCATATGCTCCATCACTTGCAACTGCTGCGCTGAATGAGTTTCCTTCTTCAGTTGTATTTTCACAGGCAATTATAGTATCTAAAGCTGCTTTAGCAGCTGATGTTGCAGAAGAGGCACCTCTAGAATCTATCACAGCTTTACCCCTTTGCTGAACAGTTGGTAGGAAATGATCCTCAACCCATTCCATATCATTCATAACATCTTTTCCTAATTTACCATCTATCAAAACATTCTCTATGTCAGGATACATGGTAGGGCTGTGATTGCCCCAAATAATCATATTCTTAACATCTTTGACATTAGTACCAGTTTTTTTACTTATTATCGATTTAGCTCTGCTTGAATCAAGCATAGTCATCGCCATCCATAATTGGGATTCTTTACCTGCTGAGTTTTTTCCTATTAATGCGTTAGTGTTTGCAGGATTGCCAACAACAAGAATTTTTGCATCATTTTTACCATTTCTTCCTATGGCCTCTCCTTGCTTAACAAAAATTCCGCCATTTATTTTAAGCAGATCTGATCTTTCTTCTATTTTCTTACCCTCATAAACAATTCCTCTTGGAATACTTCCTACAAGAAGAAACCAATCTGCGTTATGAGAAGCCTCATCAAAGTTATCTGTGTATGTTACTTCGCCCATATTAGGAAAATATGAATCCTCAAGCTCCATAACTAAGCCTTCAAGTTTGCTAACAACTTGCGGAATCTCAACAAGACATAAGTCGACAATCTTTTCTCCAAATGTATTTCCATCAACCAATCTTGGAATAAGAGAGTAGGCTATTTGACCTGCCGCTCCAGTGACTACAACTTTTACTCTTGAGCTCATTTTTTTCCTTATGAATTTGAAAATTTAATTAGTAATTATATTCCTAAAAGTTAAATTTATTCTTGGCTTTTTAGGTTTTTTTGTCTTTTTTATTTCGTGTTTCCAATATTTTTGTGTTTGACCATGCATCAGAATAAGCTGACCGCTAGTTTGCGGAATGTTTAAGCTTGTTTTTATATTCTTATGCTTGAAATGAATATCCCTTGATTCTCCTAGTGATAAAGATGCTATTACAGGATTAATGCCAAGTTCTTTTTCATCATCAGCATGCAGGCCCATAGAATCATTTCCATCTCTATATAAATTTGCAAGAACAGAGTTAAATTTATGAGATGTAATATGTTCTATAGTTTGTTTAATTTCTAGTAGTGTTTTATTCCAATTATGCCTATATAGTTTTTTTCCAGAATATCTATACTCCATATCTTGATCAGCATACCAAGCTTGGAGTCTGGGAATTTGATGATTTTTTCCAAAGATTTTTATAAATCCTTTTTCCCAATTCAAATGTTTTAAGCATGACTCGTACCACAAATCTATTTTTTGTTTTAATTCAATGTTGTTATATAAACTGATATCCAAATTTGGATATCCAGTTACTACTTCTTTTTTAAACAAGGATGTTCCTTTTTTCGGTTATAGTAAATAAGACTAATTTTTATTAGAATAACTTTATCTTAAATATATAAAAACTTCCAAAAAAAGGGGTGAAACAAATGGGTATTAGATTTGATAATCAAGTTGCAATTGTTACTGGTGCAGGTGGAGGATTGGGTAAAGAGCATGCTCTAGATCTTGCAAGAAGAGGGGCTAAGGTAGTTGTAAATGACCTTGGTGGAGGCGTTGATGGAAGTGGGGCCAGTGATGCTGCTAAAGCTGTAGTTGATCAAATCATGTCTGAAGGAGGTGAAGCAATAGCAAATGGCGCAAGTGTTACTGATTTAGATGCAGTAAAAGCCATGGTAAATGAAGCTATGGAGAAGTGGGGTAGAATAGATATCCTTGTTAACAATGCTGGAATCTTGAGAGATAAGAGTTTCCATAAAGATTCTATAGAGAGTTTTAATACCGTTATGGATGTTCATTTTCAAGGCACTTTAAATTGTACCCATACTGTATATCCAATAATGAGAGAGCAAGAATTTGGCAGAATAATTTTTACTAGCTCATCAAGCGGTGTATTTGGTAATTTCGGTCAAGCTAATTATGGTTCTGCAAAAATGGCAATGATTGGATTAATGAATACACTTAAATTAGAAGGACAGAAATATAACGTATTTACTAATTCAATTACTCCTGTGGCATACACGAGGATGACAGAAGGCTTGATACCTGAAGATTTTGGTAAAAATATGCAGCCTGAACATGTAACTCCTGCAGTTATTTATTTAGCAAGCAAAGATGCTCCCAATGGTGTTATTATTGCTGCTGGCGCTGGAGTTTTTGCAAGAATATTTATTCATGAAACAATGGGCATTAATCTTGGAACTGGTGAAGATATGACTGCCGAAAATATTGCTGCAAATTGGGATAAAGTTTCAGATATGGATGATGCCAGACCACTTCAAAATGGCGGCGAGCAAACTTTAAAAATATTTGAATTGATCAATAAAGGTTAATCGTGAAGCTCTATTCAAGTAAGCTGGCCCCAAGTCCATTAAAGGTCCTGATTTTCTTAAAAGAAAAGGCTATTTTTGATCAGGTTGAAATAATTGACTTGGATCTAGGAAAATTGGAGCACAAGACACCTGAATATAAGGCAATAGCACCTAACTCAAAAGTTCCCGCTCTAGTGTTAGACGATAATACTATTATTTTGGAAACAACTGCTATATGTAGATATTTAGAGTCTTTATATCCTGAACCCAATCTATTTGGAGAAAATCCTATAGAGATAGCTTCTATTGAAATGTGGTACTCAAGGGTAACATATGAATTAATGGTTCCTTTAATGCATGGATTTAGGCACACACATCCTCATATGAGTCAGATGGAAGATCAAAACCAAGAATATGGCCTTGCTCAAAGAAAGTTAGCCATAAAAGCTTTAGATGCTTATGATGAAATCATGGCTGCTAGAGAATATATTGCGGGAGAAAGATTTACTTATGCGGACATTCAAATGGTCACGTCCTTGCAATTTTTAGTTAGGTTAAATAGGCTTGATATTGCAGATTATGAAAACCTGAATGATTACATCAATCAGGTTTCCAACAGACCTAGTTTTTCTATTTAAGCTATTACCAGTTCAGGGCACCACCAACCTGGTATTCAGTAACTCTAGTTTCAAAGAAGTTTTTCTCTTTCCTTAGATCAATAATTTCAGACATCCAAGGGAAGGGATTTCCTACACCTTTAAATTCTTCTTTTAGACCTATCTGTGTTAGTCTTCTGTTTGCAATAAATTTTAGATATTCTTCCATCATTGCTGCATTCATTCCTAACACACCACGAGGCATAGTATCTCTTGCATACATTATCTCTAATTCTGTACCTTCAAGTATCATTTGAGCTGCTTCAGCTTTCATCTCTTCATCCCATAAATGTGGATTTTCAATTTTAATTTGATTGATTACATCAATACCAAAATTTACATGCATAGATTCATCTCTGAGAATGTATTGAAATTGCTCTGATGTTCCTGTCATTTTATTTCTTCTTCCCATAGATAATATTTGAGTAAATCCACAATAAAAGAAAATTCCTTCTAGCACACAATAAAAAGCTATAAGATTTTTTAGGAGCTGTTTATCCGTTTCCACTGTGCCTGTTTTAAATTCAGGATTTGATATTTCTTGAGTATATTTTAATCCCCATGCAGCTTTTCTGGATACACATGGTATCTCTCTATACATATTAAAGATTTCTCCCTCATCCATTCCAAGGGATTCTATGCAATATTGATATGCATGTGTATGTATAGCTTCCTCTAGGCTTTGTCTTAAAATATATTGCCTACATTCTGGATTTGTTATCAGTCTATATAAAGCTAATACTAAATTATTAGCAACAAGAGAGTCAGCTGTTGAGAAGAAGCCTAGATTTCTTTTTACTATCGTTCTCTCGTCTTCAGTTAAGCCATCTTCTGATTTCCATAGGACTATGTCATTAGTCATGTTAATTTCTTGAGGCATCCAATGGTTAGCACTGCCGTCTAAGTATTTTTGCCATGCCCAGTCATATTTAAATGGAACTAGTTGATTTAAATCAGCTTTGCAGTTGATCATCATTTTGTCATCAACCTGAACTCTTGATCCAGCCATCTCATCAAGCTCTTCTATACCTGCTGCAACATCTAAATTTTTAATTGCTTCCCTAGCAATTTTTGCTCTCGAGCCTTCTTCAATGCTTTTATTTTCATTTTTTATCTTAGCTTCTGTATCGACAGGTACAGGAGTAGGTTGTTGCTCTTCAACCTTAGGTGCACTAACAACAGTCTTGCTTGCTATAACTGCAGGGGCTGTGTTTGTTTCCTCTTTTCCGTAATCATCCCAATTTAACATTTCTTTCTCCTATATTATTGGCATGCTTCACAATCTGGATCATCCAGAGAGCAAGCATCCGGAACAGGAGCTGGTGCTCCAAGTTCCTGTGGCGCAGACTGAGTTACTCCAGTACTCACCGCATTAAGTTTTCCTTGCGCAACAGTAGATTTTTCAGTTGATGTTGCAGCTATAGATCTAAGGTAATAAGTAGTTTTCAAACCAGAGTACCAAGCCATCCTGTATGTAATATCTAGTTTTTTACCATCCGCATTACCTATATATAAATTCAATGACTGAGCTTGATCAATCCATTTCTGTCTTCTACTTGCAGATTCAACTATATATCTAGGTTCTACTTCGAAAGCAGTAGAATATATCGTTTTTATTTCATCAGGTATTCTTGATATTTGAGATAAACTTCCCTCAAAATATTTAAGATCGTTGATCATGACGTCATCCCATAAATTTAGTTCTTTTAACTTATGAACTAGATGAGGGTTAACAATGGTAAATTCTCCGGATAGATTAGATTTAACATATAGATTTTGATATGTCGGCTCTACTGATTGAGTTACGCCAGTTATGTTTGAAATGGTTGCTGTAGGGGCTATAGCCATAACATTGGAATTTCTCATACCATCAGATATAACTTTCTTTCTTAGAGTATCCCAGTCAAGCGTTTCTGATCTATCAACATTTAGATACTCAGACCCTCTATTCTCGGCTAATATTTCTATTGAATCTTTTGGAAGTATTCCTTTGCTCCATAGAGATCCCTCATATGACTCATAAGCTCCTCTTTCTTTTGCAAGCTCTGTTGATGCATGAATTGCATAATAGCTGATTAATTCCATACTTCTATCAGCAAAATCAACAGCATCATCACTACAATATGCTATATCTTGCACATATAATGCGTCCTGGAATCCCATCATGCCAAGACCAATAGGTCTATGCTTGAGATTGGAGTTTTTTGCTGTATCTACAGAGTAGTAGTTAATGTTTATAACGTTATCAAGCATTCTTATTGCTGTTGAAACAGTTTGTTTAATTTTTTCTTCATCAAGCTTTCCATTTTTCATATGTCTTGCAAGGTTTACAGAGCCTAGATTGCAGACAGCTATTTCTTCGGCGCTTGTGTTCAAAGTAATCTCTGTACAGAGGTTTGAAGAATGTATAACGCCTGCATGCTGTTGAGGCGATCTTAGGTTGCATGAATCTTTAAATGTAATCCAAGGATGTCCTGTTTCAAATAACATTGTTAACATTTTTCTCCATAGCTCTTTGGCTGGAACTGATTTAAATTGATCCATTTCTCCAGCTTTTGCCTTTCTTTCATATTCTTCATATCTTTCTTCAAAAGCTCTACCAATAAGATCATGAAGGTCTGGCGCTTCACCAGGAGAGAAGAGTGTCCAATTTTTATCTTGTTCAACTCTTTTCATAAATAAGTCTGGAACCCAGTTTGCTGTATTCATATCATGAGTTCTTCTTCTTTCATCGCCTGTATTTTTTCTAAGTTCTAAGAACTCTTCTACATCTAAATGCCATGTTTCTAGATAAGCACACATAGCACCTTTTCTTTTTCCACCCTGATTAACTGCAACCGCAGTATCATTAGCAACTTTTAAGAAAGGAACAACACCCTGGCTTTTACCGTTAGTACCCTTAATGTAGGAATTCATTGCTCTGACTGATGTCCAGTCATTTCCTAATCCTCCAGCCCATTTTGAAAGAAGTGCGTTGTCTTTCATAGCTCCAAAAATACCATCTAAATCATCTGGGATTGTCGTTAGGTAACAAGAAGATAATTGCGGTCTTTTGGTTCCTGAATTAAAAAGAGTAGGGGTTGAGCTCATGTAATCAAAGCTAGATAGTAATTTATAAAATTCTATTGCCCTCTCTTCTCTATTGTCTTCTTCTATAGCAAGACCCATGGCAACTCTCATGAAAAAGACTTGAGGAAGCTCGTATCTTACATCATTAGAATGAATAAAATATCTATCGTACAGTGTCTGTAATCCTAGGTATGTAAATTGATTATCTCTTGTATGATCTATTGCTTTACCAAGCCTGCCTAAATCAAAAGTTTTCAATTCCGGATCTAAAATATCTAGTTCAATTCCTTTATCTATATATGCTAAAAAAGCTTTTGGATAAAATTCTTTCATTTGATCATATGTCGATTCTTCTGCCACCCCAAGAAAGCCAAGTGCTTCACATCTAAGCTGGTCCATCAGAATTCTTGCTGTAACAAATGAGTAGTTTGGTTCTTGTTCAACCTTTGTTCTTGCTGACATCACAAGACTTGTTCTCATGTCTGCTATCGATACTCCGTCATATAGATTTTTTAAAGCCTCTTCTAGAACAACATTCATTGATACTTCTTCAAGACCGTCACATGCATCATTAATTAATGCAGCTACCTTATCTACGTCAAGTGGAACCAAAGTCCCATCTGTTTTTGTAATATTTATATTGGGCTTGTTTGGTATATCAATTTCTGGTGCTTCTCTTTTTCTTTCTTGAGTTCTACCGGCTCTATATAGAATATAGCTTCTAGCTACCTCTAGTTCTTCACTTCTCATTAGTTGAAGCTCAACCTGATCTTGAATCTCTTCTATATGAAGAGTGCCTCCTGAAGGCATTCTTCTTTCAAATACTTCAATTACTCCAGACGATATTACATTTACTTTTTTATGAATTCTTTCACTTGCTGCGGCATTGCCAGATTCTGTTGCAAGAAAAGCCTTTGTTATTGCAACTTTTATTTTATCTTCTTCAAAAGCCACCACTTTGCCATTTCTTTTTATAACTCTTAATTTACCTGGGGCAGTAGTTTCAACATCATTGGTATGTGCTTGCTGCTGAACTTCTAATAATGTTTTACTTATTTCTTGTTGTGTTGTTTCCATTTTTTTGTTTTTCTCTGTTTATTCGCCGTAATTTTCCCACTCATAAAGAGTTCTTCTAATTTAAACTTTTTGGAAGAAGTTTTGTGTGTCTGCAGTTACACTAACTTTTTGTTCCGCTAACGTAATATTACTTGTTGTGGATAAAGAATCAAGTAAAAAAACACTATATATTGTGACAATTTCATTTTTTTTCACTATATAGTGTATGTAAGCTGTTTTTTTATTGTTGGTAATCAGTGTATAAATTGTGGATAATTCATATTAAAGGAGAAATAGTATGAGTAATTTTTTAGCTATAGATCAAGGAACAACAAGCTCTAGAGCAATAATATTTAGCCCTAATCATGAACTAATTAGAGATTCACAAGAAGAATATAAATTGTTTTATCCCAATGATGGTTGGGTTGAAGCAGATCCAAGTGATATTTTAAAAACAGTCAAAGGAACATTAAAAAATGTTTTAGAACAATCTTCAGAAATAATAAGTTGTTGCGGAATAACAAATCAAAGAGAAACAACTATAGTATGGTCTGAAGAGACAGGCGAACCAATTTATCCTGCTATTGTTTGGCAAGATAGAAGAACTCACAAGTTATGTAAAACATTAAAAGAAAATGGCCATGAAGAAATGGTAAGAACTAAGACTGGACTGGTGATAGATCCTTACTTCTCTGCAACAAAAATAAAATGGATATTGGATAACGTTGATGGAGCAAGAAAAGACGCTGAAGCTGGCAAGCTGAGGTTTGGAACTATTGATTGCTTTTTGGTAAATAAACTATCCAAGGAAAGATTTCATTTAACTGATGTAACGAATGCTTCCAGAACCATGCTATTCAATATTAATGATATGCAGTGGGATGAGGACTTATTAAATTTATTTGATATACCAAAATCCATGCTTCCCGAGGTGCGATCTTGCGATTCAGATTATGGAACTCTTAATATAGACGGGAAAAATATAGCCATTAAAGGTGTTATTGGTGATCAGCAGTCTGCCCTAGTTGGCCAACGCTGTTTTAATCATGGGGATATGAAATCAACTTATGGTACTGGCTGTTTTTTAATGGTAAATACAAAAGAAAAATTGATTACTCTTGACGAGGGTCTCCTTACGACCATTGGTTACAAACTAAATAATGAAATTAATTATGCAATTGAAGGAAGTATTTATTCATGCGGCAATATAATTCAATGGCTTAGAGATAAAATGGGATTTTTTAAAGATGCATCAATGAGCGAACAATTCCTTAATAAAACTGGCTTTTCTAATAATATACAGTTCTTACCTGCTTTTAATGGACTTGCAGCACCATATTGGAACTCCGATGTCAGAGGAGGTTTTTATGGAATCACACAGGACGCTTCCAAAAATGACATGATTACAGCAGCATTCAAATCAATATGTTATCAAACAAGAGATATCACTGAGCTACTAATACAAAATAATATTAAGATAAACTCTCTTTACATAGACGGAGGAATGACTGCAAATAAGACTTTCTGCCAGTTACTATCTGATTCCCTAATGGTAAATATTTTAAAACCAGCAAATATTGAATCTACCGCCTTAGGCGCATGTATTGTTGCTCAAATATCGCAAGGTATGAATATTGAGGATATAAAATCAATAATAGAAGATAAATACGAACCTCAAGATAATTTAAAGGATTTTCTTGAAACAGATTACAGGCTTTGGAGAAATTATATAGAAAAAACTATATCCAATATTAAGTAGTTTAATCTGTTAAACAATAATTTTTTTTCTATATAATACAGCTTCGTTAAAACACATATTCAAATGTTTACATATAAAATTTTTAATAATATTGCTGAAGACGGCTTAAATATCTTAAATAAAAATGATTTTCATATAGACGAGATCGATCCTGATTCTCTTATCCTAAGAAGTCAAAACCTATCTAACAATGACTTTAATGATTCTTTGAAATGTATTGGTAGGGCTGGAGCAGGCACAAATAACATACCTGTTAAAGAAGCAACAAAGAGAGGTATTGTTGTCTTTAATACGCCTGGCGCTAACGCTAATGCAGTTAAAGAGCTAGTTGTTTGTGGCATGCTTCTATCATCAAGAGGTATTATTCAAGGAAATATTTTCGCTAAAACGTTATCTGGGCAGGATTCTTCTGAATTAAACAAATCAATGGAATCTCAGAAAAAAAACTTTAAGGGCAATGAGTTAAAGGGTAAAACTTTGGGTATTATTGGTCTTGGAGCTATAGGATCTTTGCTTGCCCAAACCGCTGAAGTTATGGGTATGAAAATTATTGGATATGACCCTTACATTTCCATAGATGCTGCTTGGCGATTACCTAAGGATGTTGAAAAAGCAGATTCTATGGATTATCTTCTAAATAATTCGGACTATGTCTCAATTCATGTACCTTTAGTTGATGACACAAAGGACTTAATAAATAAAGAATCACTTAAAAAATTCAAAAAGGGCTCTAAATTAATTAATTTATCAAGGGGAGGTATCGTTAATAACGAGGATATTATAGAAGCTCTAGATTCAAAAATAATTGATAAATTTGTCACTGATTTTCCTACTCCTGAGCTTGTAACTAGAGCTAATAATTTTCAAGATGTAATACTTTTACCTCACTTGGGTGCTAGTACAAAAGAGGCAGAAGTGAATTGTGCAGTAATGGCAGCAGAACAAATCTCTAATTTTCTTAATGATGGAATTATAATAAATTCAGTTAATTTTCCATCAATTAAATTGGGAAGAAAAACAAAATATCGAATGGTGATTATTAACAAAAATGAACCCGGAATGATAGGTAAAATTACAGATGAGATTGGATATAAAAATATCAATATTGCAGACATGACTCACAAAAGTAGAGAAAGTATAGGAATCAACTTGATTGATTTAGAGGATGAGCCGACGCAAGAATTAATTAAAAATATTGAAAATATAGACCATGTAATAAGTGTAAGACTTTGTAATAAATTATAGTAAATATCAAAGATTACTACTGTGACTTATGTCACTTTCTACTTTGTAAAAAATTAACATATTTTTATACTTGTCAACAGCTTGCAAGAATGGTATGAATCTCTTGCAATGCTTACCCTAATAAGTTGTATGAAATTTATAAAATTATCTTAAAATATTGATTTACGGTGTTTTTTTTAATAACTGTATAATTTTTACTCAACTTATAGAAAACCTTTATATTAAAGGCTTTATTATGGTATAAATAAAGTTATCCATAACTTTATCCACAGATTCTGTGGATAAGATTGGTGAGAAATATGCATAAACATAATCTTAATATTAAACTTCCTTTTAGCTGGGAAGAACAGCTTAAAAATACAAAGATTGAGGGAGATATTTATTCTCCATTAGAGCAAATTTATTCAGATATAAATCAAGGTCACGATGTCTATCCACCTTTAGATGATATCTTTAATGCTTTTAATTTATGTGACTTCGACAATACTAAAGTTGTTATATTAGGCCAAGACCCTTACCACCAAAAAGGTCTTGCAAATGGTTTAGCATTTGGTGTGAATGAAGGTAATAAAATTCCTCCTTCGCTTAAAAATATATACAAAGAAATTAAAGATGATTTAGGATTTTGTTACTATAATTCTGGCAATCTAGAAGAATGGGCTAAGCAAGGAGTTCTTCTTCTTAATACATCTCTTAGTGTTATAGATTCTTTACCTGGATCTCATTCCAATATTGGTTGGAACTTGCTTGTGGATTCTGTTATACAAATTTTAAATAACAAAAGCGATGTTATTTTTCTTTTATGGGGGAGCAGCTCAGCAAAAAAAGAATATTTAATAGACAGCGAAGTTAATTATCTTCTTAAATCATCTCACCCATCACCTCTATCTTCATACAGAGGATTTTTTGGATGTAGGCACTTCTCAAAGACAAACAATATTCTATTAAATATCAACAAGAGTCCCATAAAATGGTAAAGCTAAATAATTATGAGAGAGGGGTCTTCTTCCCTTAGGGTTTCTAAGAAATCTTTTTTAATTAAACTTAAGCAGATATAACTATCTTTTAGTTTTATTAATTCACCTATAATTTTTAAATTTTTTTCTTCTTTGATCTCCCTTTTTGAAATTATTGTACAAAATCTTCTTCGATCAATGCCTAAATATTTCATTCTTGCAATTATTTCCTGGCCTCTGAAACAACCTTTATCAAAAGAAACTCTTTGAATGTCATAATTTATTTCCAAAGGCCTGTATTGACCTGCTTCATTTTTTGATAGATAAAAGTTACCTAAAATCATATTTGCTGCAGACCATTCTTTTAGAGAAATGGTTTTAGCAATATCTTTTTTATTATCTTCAATCTTTACAGATAATCCAAAGCTATTATTTTGTAAAAAAATACTCTTACTAAAAGGCGCTGATTCAACAGACGCGCGGACATAATTCGTTGTTTCCATAAATGTAACTCCAAAGAACTTAGCAAAAGGAGTTAATTCATCTATTAGTATATGAACAAGTTCGCGATTAATTACAATTTTATATTTATCATTAGATTTGTTGAGTAAAAAACCAGCCATGACAAAACCTTTTTGATTGCATATAGATGAAAGATGAAAACTATCATTTGATACAGAATTGACGTCAGAAGTTATTTGACCTTGAAGAAAATTTTCAACCTTTTCCTCATCTCCTTGAATTTCGATAACAGTTAGGGTATCTATATAAAGAGAGCCAATTGATATTAATTTATTTTGAATGTCTATTTTCTTGTAAGATTATTAAATTATTATTTTATTTTAACCAATGAACCGAGAAATAAACAGAATACACTGGAAATGTAGAAGAGGTATGAGAGAAATAGACCTTCTTCTAAGAGAGTTTTCTCAAAATAAACTGGATTCCTTGGAGCAAGAGGATATAAGAATGCTGGATGATATTCTTGATTATGATGATCAGAAGTTGTTTGATTATATATTTAAAGGGGTGCCTATAGGGCTTGAAGAGCATGAAAACTTTATTGACATGTATTTAAAAAATTTTACTCAACAAGGAAACTTTTAGTTCTTTTGTTTGTCAGATTAAAAAAGGAAGCAAAATTAAATGAACAATAATTCAAATAATGATGACTTCTTATTAATAGAAAAAGCGCAGAATGGGCACGAAGGAGCATTTAATTTTTTAATGACAAAATATTACCCTAGAGTTTATGCCTCTTTATACTCGTATACAAAATCAAGAGAAGACTCCGAAGATCTAACACAGCAGACCTTTATAAAGGTTTGGCAGCAAATAAAAACATTTAGAGGCGATAGTGCATTTTTTACTTGGGTGTATAGAATTGCTATTAATCTAGCCAAAAATCATTTTGTTAGCTCTGCATCAAAAAAAGACAAACTAAATATCTCCTCTACAGATCTTGATTTTGAATTCACAACCTTTACCAACCCAGAATCAGATTTAATGCATGATCAATCCTTAATTAAAATAAAGTCATTTATTGATCAGTTACCAGAGTCACTGAAAACAGCATTTACTCTTAGGGAGTCTGATGGAAAAAGTTATGAGGAAATAGCTTTAATTACTGACACGCCAATTGGCACAGTAAGGTCTAGAATTTTTCGTGCTCGTGAAAACATTCTTAAATTCATTTCAAAGGAGTTAGGTGATGACGTATAACCTTGAAGAAAAATTATCTGCATTATATGACGGAGAGCTAGACGCTAATGAGGTTGATGGTATTCTTGATATGCTTGAGAAGGATGTAAGCCTACAAAAAAAATTATCTCAATATGCATTAGTCAGTTCATCTGTAAATAATTCTAATAATATCCAATCCATTGCAACAAAGAAAAAACCTGTGAATTATGGCTTTTGGTTTTCAAATGCAATCACTGCGGCAGCTACGGTACTCCTAACTTTTGTTGCAATTAACCAGCTTGAGTTTTCAAGAATGGGTGAGGACATTTCTGCAAAAAACCAACTAAATATTGCAATGAGTAGCAAAGAAGCAAAAGATATTGTTTCCAAGACTGAGGAAAATCTTGTTGATCATGTAATGCATGTAATTAACAACCCCGACCTTGATAATGCTACACCTTATGATATCGATTTAAGGAATGTTGGCTATAACAGACTTAGCTCTAATGGAAGAAAATTTAATAAAGGAGATAAAAACTTTATATTGCGTATTGAAAAAAAGAATTTAGGCATTAATAAAGTAAGGTACTGGAGGCACGGTGATAAAATAATACATATCGTTCCCTTGGCAGACGGAAGGGTTGTAACTATATACGGTAATATTGATGCTCAATCTGCAATAAAGGTAGCTAATTCTATTGGTAAGTAAAATTAATAAAATAAAATGAAAATAATAAAAAATACATTAACAATATTTTTCTTGAGCATATTTATTGTGCCGAATATCTCTGGTTCATCTCTACCAGAAAATATTTCAGAATTAGTTGAAGACACAGCCGCAGCGGTTGTAAACATTACATCGAAAAAAGAAATAAGCCAAAGACAATCTTATGGATATGGAGGAATACCAGATGAGATGCTTGAGAGATTTGGCATACCAAGACAGTTTAGAGAAATGCCTCAACAAAAAAGAGAAGCAGTCTCATATGGATCCGGTTTCATCTTAAAAGATAATTATATTTTAACCAACTTTCATGTTGTAGAAGATGCAACAGAAGTCATTGTCTCACTTTCAGATAGAAGAGAATTTATTGCTGAAATTGTTGGTGTAGACCCTTTATCAGACTTAGCTTTGCTTAAAGTTGAAGGTAAGAATCTTCCTCAAGTTGTTACAGGTAACAGCGATGATTTAAAGGTTGGAGATTGGGTTGTTGCAATTGGTTCGCCTTTTAGCTTTGATTTTTCAGTCACAGCGGGTATTGTCAGCGCCAAAGGAAGAAGTATACAGAACAATAATATTGGAAATTATGTTCCATTTTTACAAACAGATGTTGCAATAAATCCAGGAAATTCTGGAGGACCACTGTTCGATTTAGATGGAAAAGTTGTTGGGATTAATTCTCAAATCTACTCAAGAAGTGGTGGCTATCAAGGCCTAGCTTTTGCAATACCAATCAACGTTGCTGTTGATGTTGCAAATCAAATTATTGATAAAGGTGAGGTTTCAAGAGGGTATCTTGGAGTAAGAATGAGTGAGGTTGATAGTGATCTTGCTGATGCTTTAGGTATGAGCAAGCCCTATGGAGCCTTAATAAATGATGTTGAGGAGGGCGAGTCAGCTGATAATGCTGGACTTTTACCTGGCGATGTCATTATTGAATTTGATAATAAGGAGATTAAGTTTAGTTCTGATTTACCTCATGTTGTTGGACAAATCCAGCCAAAAACAAAGGCTGTAGCTAAAGTTATTAGAAATGGCGAAGAAATTAAGCTTAAATTTACACTTGGCGAGCTACCTGTAAATAGTGAATCTTTTGTACCTGCAAAATCTCAAAATTCTGAAGATCCTATCGGCATTAAAGTTGATGAAATAGATCGAGATAATCCATCTATGTCTAATCTTCCAGATGGAGTTATAGTGTCTAGAGTCGACCCTGGATCACCAGCCTCAGGAAAAGTTAACAGGGGTGATGTTATTACTATGATTCAATATAAAGATAAGAAGTATGATATTTTTGATACAGATTCTTATGAAGAAGCTATAGATAATTTTACTTCAGGTAATAAAATAGCATTACACCTGAATCGAAATGGAAGTCGAATAATTAGGCCAATTACCATTAATTAAAAGATAAAAAGACCTATTTACTCCTATATTCAGAGTATTGGCTGTAAAATAGCTGCATCTTATGAAAAATATTAGAAACTTTTCTGTAATAGCCCATATTGATCATGGTAAATCTACTTTGTCTGATAGATTAATAGAATATTGTGGGGGTCTTTCAGCCAGAGAAATGTCAGAGCAAATTCTTGACTCTATGGACATAGAACGAGAAAGAGGCATAACTATAAAAGCTCAGGCCGTAACCTTAGAATACACGAAAGAAAATACCACTTACCAATTAAATTTCATTGATACTCCAGGTCATGTAGATTTTTCTTATGAAGTTTCTAGATCATTGTCAGCATGCGAAGGTGCATTGCTAGTTGTTGATGGTTCACAGGGTGTTGAAGCGCAAACACTAGCAAATTGTTACACAGCAGTTGATCAAGATTTAGAGGTTGTTCCTGTAATAAATAAAATTGATTTACCTCAAGCTGAGCCTGAAAGAGTAAAAAAGGAAATTGAAGAAATGATTGGCATAAATGCTTCTTCTGCGCCTTTGGTAAGCGCCAAAACTGGAGAGGGTATTGAAGAATTGCTCAATAGTATTGTCAATGGAATTCCATCACCAACTGGAAGTCCAACAAAACCCTTACAAGCATTGATTGTTGATTCTTGGTTTGATTCTTACCTTGGCGTTGTTTCACTTATAAGAATTAAAAATGGAACTATTAAATTAGGTCAAAAATTTAAGATACACTCAACCGGTCAATCTCATAACGTGGATGAAATTGGTATTTTTTCTCCAAAAAAAATAAAAAAAGATTTCTTATCTGCTGGTGAAGTTGGCTATCTAGTAGCCGGCATCAAAAATATTAAAGGAGCTCCAGTTGGAGATACTATTTTAGAGGCCAGTGATGAATTCACAGAACCATTACCTGGTTTTAAAAAAGTAAATCCAAAAGTTTTTGCTTCAATGTTCACAGTAAATTCTGATGATTACGAAAGATTTAGAGATGCTTTATCAAAATTAATTCTTAATGATTCATCTTTAGTGTACGAACCTGAAGTCTCTGATGCTCTTGGATTTGGTTTTAGATGTGGATTCTTAGGAACTCTTCATATGGAAGTTATTCGAGAAAGGTTAGAGAGAGAGTATGATTTAGATCTAATATCTACTGCACCTTCAGTAGAGTACGAAGTTCTAAAAAATAATGGAGATATTATAAGAATTGATAATCCCTCACAACTACCAGCTTCAAATGATATTGAAGAAATAAGAGAGCCTATTGTAAATACCACAATTCTTACTCCAAATGAATATGTTGGTAATGTGATTACCCTCTGTACTGGCAAAAGGGGAACTCAAAAAGATATGACTTATTTTGGAAATCAGGTATCGATAGTTTTTGAAATGCCTTTATCCTCTGTCATAGTTGATTTTTTTGATCAAATAAAATCGTCAACAAAAGGATTTGCATCAATCGAATATTCTTTAATTGGCTTTTTTAAATCAGACCTCACCAAAATAGATATTCTTATAAATAATCAAAAAATTGATGCTTTATCAATGATTGTCCATAAATCTTTTTCAACACAAAAAGCCAGAGAAATTGCTGCCAATCTTCAAAAACTAATACCTCGTCAAATGTTTGATGTTCCAATACAAGTAGCACTTGGCTCAAAAATAATCTCTAGAGAAACTGTAAAAGCATTAAGAAAAAATGTTACAGCTAAATGTTATGGTGGAGATATTACAAGGAAAAAGAAGTTGCTTGAAAAACAGAAAGATGGCAAAAAGAAAATGAAACAATTTGGTAAAGTGTCGATACCTCAAGATGCATTCTTGAACTATTTTAAATCGGGAGAATAATGTGATTACTGATCCTATATTTATATTATCAATAATTGGAATGTCGACCATTCTTATCTTTTGGATCAAAAGTGAAATTGACACAGTTACAGAAGACAATTTTATTGTAAAAAATATATCAACCCTATCAACCCTCTTTGGATTAATGATGCTTTACAGCATTTTTATAAATGCTGGAGACTTAAGCATTGTGCTCTTGGTTGCATCTATCATTTCATTAATAGTTTTAATTGTTGGAGTAATTATTGCTAACAAGAGAATTGTTTCCTCATCCAGGGGATATTTTATTCCTATATTTTTGATATTTGTTTTAAGAACATTTCTTTATGAACCATACCAAATTCCATCTGGCTCTATGATGCCAGGATTAAAGGTTGGAGATTTTTTATTAGTAGATAAGAATTCCTATGGGTATAAAATAAACAGAGTTGCATTACCCCTAATTGCCAAGAATGATCCAAATTATGGTGATGTTGTTGTATTTGTCCCTCAACACAATCCAGTTCCTTACGTAAAAAGATTGATAGGCAAGCCAGGTGATAAAATAAGGCTTATCAATAAGCAGGTGTATGTAAATGGAGAGCCATTAATAAAAACATTCTACAAAACCGAAGAAAGTACAATTACTAAAAGATATCGAGACCTATCTGGAAACATAACAACTAGAGAAAAAAATGTTGTTATTGATTTCTTTTATGAAGAACATGGCGACTTAAAATATCTCACAAGAAATATTCGTGATGAAAACATTCAGTATCCATCAGAATGGGAGGTGCCTCCAGGACATTATTTCGTTATGGGAGACAATAGAGACAATTCAAACGACAGCACTAAAGATGTTGGTTTTGTTCCTAGAGAAAACTTTTTTGGACAAGCTAGCTATTTATTTATGACATGGGAGTGTTGGACTTGCCTACCTTATTTCTCTCGAGTTGGTAAGATTAATTAATGAATTACAATGAATTACAGCACCAAATTGGTTATAAGTTTAAAAATCTAGATCTTTTAGAATTAGCTCTGACACATAAAAGTTTTAGCAACTCCAAAAACAATGAAAGATTAGAATTTCTTGGTGATTCTATATTGAATTCAATTATATCTCTGTATCTTTTTAAAAGATTTAATGGCGAAAAAGAGGGTCTTTTAACAAGAATGAGGTCTTATCTTGTTAAGGCAGAGACTCTTACTATGAAAGCTGAAGAGTTTGCTCTAGGAGACTATATAAAGTTATCCAAAGGAACTGCAAATTTATCAAAAAACAGAAAGAACTCTATTTTAGAAGATGCTTTTGAGGCAATCATCGGAGCAATTTTTATAGATGCTGGATGGGAGCATGCAAATGAAATCACATTAAAAATTTTTAATAAAAATTTATTAGCCTTATCTGCAGATATGACCTTCAAAGATGCAAAAACTGAATTACAGGAATTGCTTCAGTCTAAGAAATATGAATTACCTAAATATTTAATCGAAGATGTCGGAGATGGATGCTTTTCTTGTAATATAGATTATCAAGGCATGCTTTTTGAATCATCTGGCCCCTCTAAAAGAATAGCTGAAACCAATGTGGCTATGAAGGTTTTAGCTCATATTAAAGAATTGCATGAATAAATCATATTGCGGATATATTTCAATCATTGGAAAACCTAATGTAGGAAAATCAACCATCCTCAATCATATTTTAGGAAAAAAGATTTCTATAACCTCTCGTAAATCACAGACTACTAGAAATAATATCTTGGGAATAAAAACAGAAGGCAGCAAGCAAATGATTTTTGCTGATACTCCAGGAATGCATATTAAGTCACCAAAAGTTATGAATAAGGTTTTAAATAGATCTGCAGAAAGCTTGATACAAGACTCGGATATTATTTTATTTGTAGTGCAAAGGCTTACTCTTGATGAACAAGATTTATCAGTCCTCAAGAAACTTAAGGAAGCTAGTTCAAAAGTCATATGCGTTGTAAACAAGGTTGATCAAATCTCAGATAAAAATAAATTATTACCAATGATGGACAGACTGGCCAAGGAGTATTCATTTTTAGATATCATTCCTATATCTGCAATTAATAATGAAGGTATAAATGAATTAGAAGAATTAATTAAGCAGTATCTTCCAGAAAATAAACATATTTATGGAAAAGAAGATATACGAAACTCGCATAAAGACCTTTTTATGATTTCAGAGCTTATTAGAGAAAAAATTATTAGAATGCTTGGAGACGAGCTTCCGCATGACACTTTTGTTCAGGTAGAGCTTCTAGAGGACGAAGAAACAATCATAAAAATTCATGCAGTAATCTATGTTGTAAGAGATAGTCAAAAACAAATTGTTATTGGCAAAGCTGGTAAAACTTTAAAGAAGATCGGTCAACAGGCAAGAATTGAATTAGAGGAATACTTTGAAAAAAAAGTTTTTTTGAAAACTTGGGTTAAAGTAAAAAAGAATTGGAATACTGATTCTGACTATATTCAAAGCTTAGGGGTAGGCGGAAGTTATGAATCATAATGACTGGGATGATTGTTTTTTACTTCATCAACGAGCTCATGGTGAAACGAGTCTTATAATTGATGTCTTTACTAAAACCCATGGAAAAATATCATTAATAGCAAAGGGCGCAAAAAAACCTAAATCAAAGTTTTTTGGTTATCTTGCACCATTTACAAAATTAAAAATAACTTTCACAGGAAGATCAGAACTAAAAACATTAACCAATGTAGATAGAGATTTTTCTCAGTCTACAAATAGTTTTTCTAAAACAAGTTATAGTCTTTTATATATCAATGAATTGCTAATAAGATTATTACCAAAAGATGCCTCGCAATTAGATCTATTTGATCTCTATGAGAGTTTTTTAATTAAAATTCATCAAGAAGAAGATATCGAACTCACTCTTAGACATTTTGAATTAGATTTATTAGATATACTTGGATATGGTCTTGATTTTGAAAGTGATATCGAAAAAGGTCAGCCTATAGATATTAATAAAAATTACTCCTTTATTCCCCAAAGAGGATTTAGAGAATCAACTCACTCAAATTTTTCAGGAAAAGACATTATTAATATTAAAATTAGAGATTTATCAAAAGTTTCAAAAAAATATCTTAAACACATTACCCAAGAAGCTATTCACTTCTGTCTTGATGGAAGAGATTTGTCTAGCAGAGATATATTTAAGAGAACCCATCAATGATTTATGGCATTGGAACAGATATTGTAAATATATCAAGATTTAAAAAGATGAAATCTCTTAAATCATTTTCAGAGAAGGTGCTGTCAGATAATGAGCTCAAGATATCTTTAATTTATAATGAAGAAAAGTTAATTAAATATTTAGCAAAACAATTTGCATGTAAAGAAGCATTATCAAAAGCTTTTGGAACAGGCATCAGAAAACCAATTTTATTTAAAGAGCTTGAGGTTTTAAGAGATGAGAAAGGCAAGCCTTATTTCAACCCCTTGGGCGATGTAAAAAAAACTATTGTAAACTTGGGTATAACAAAAACTCATGTTAGTCTTGCAGACGAAAGTGAGTATGCAATAGCATTTGCTATATTAGAGATATGAAAAATATTATATTACTAGGCCCTCCAGGGGCAGGAAAGGGAACTCAGGCTGATTTAATATGCAGCCTCTGCAATATCCCAAAAATTAGTACTGGTGACATGCTGAGAGAAGCAGTTGCTTCTGGTAGTGATTTTGGTAAAAAAGTTTCAAATATTTTAGATACAGGTGGACTAGTGTCAGATGAAATCATTGGCTCGTTAATTGAGGATAGATTAACAAAGCCTGATTGCATAAATGGTTCTTTGTTTGATGGAGTGCCAAGAACTTTGGGTCAAGCATCTGAGCTTCAAATTATGGGAATCCAATTCACTCACGTAATAGAAATTCATGTAGATGATGAGGTAATTGTAAAAAGAATGTCAGGCAGAAGGGTTCATCCAGGCTCGGGTAAAAACTACCATATTGAATATAACCCTCCTGAGATTGATGGTGTTGACGATGATTCAGGGGAGCCACTAATCCAAAGAGAAGATGATAAACCAGAAACAGTTTTAAAAAGATTATCCGTTTATCATGATCAAACAAAACCTTTATCAAATTTTTATATAAATCAATCAAAATTAAGTGACTTAATATATTTAAAGGTTGATGGCAGTAAAGCTGTAGATGAAGTATTTAAAGCTATATCTTCCCAAATTTAAATCTAATGAATGTCCTAGCTATTCAAAGTTCTGGCAATGAAACATCACTATGCGTTATCTTAAAAGATGACGTTCTTCAGTATTCAATTAGCCATGAAAGAAAGGATCGACCAAATTGGCTAGAGATGTTGTCTCAAATCGGCTTAGATTCATTTTTTTCCCTTAATGATATTGATATTTTTGCATATGCAAATAATGAAGATTCTTATACTGCTACAAGAAGTGTTGCATCCTATCTAAAGGGTATATCTTCGGCACTTAATAAGCCATTAATTGCAATAGATGAAACAGAAACAAACAACATATCATCTGATTTAGTTGCCAAAAATGCTCTTCAAAAATTTATGGATTCTGGCATGAATTCTGAAATTTTTAATTCTAAAAATGCAAACCCAACATATGCAATAGAGACTCAATATAAAAAGATCAATGAATGATCTAATTTTAAGTTTTGTATTAGGTCTTATTCAGGGATTAACTGAGTTTTTACCAATCTCAAGTTCAGCTCATCTGCTTTTTCCTTCTTTAATATTTGGTTTAAACGATCTTGGACTTGCTTTTGATATATCAGCTCATACAGGAACCTTATTTGCAGTAATCTATTATTTCAGAGATGACATTAGACGGATGATCAAATCATTGTTTCAAAGTAATGGCCCGTTTATAGAAGATAAAAACTTAGCCATATCATTAATAATTGCAACTATCCCGATTGTTTTAGTTGGTTTCTTTGGCTCTGATTTAATTAATCAAAATAGAACTAATATTACAAGTATTGCAATTATGAATTTAATATTTGCAGGGTTTCTATTACTTGCATTTCTATATAGCTCTGTTAGTAAAAAATTAATAGAGCTAACTTTTATAGGCGCCATATTTATTGGATTATTCCAAGTTTTTGCTTTGCTGCCGGGAGCATCTAGATCAGGAACCGCTATTACAGCAGCCTTATTAATAGGTTTAAATCTAAAAGATGCTTCAAAATTTGCTTTTTTATTAAGTATTCCAACAATACTTGGAGCATTAGTTTTTTTAGTTATTGAATTAAGTTCATCCAGCTATGCGATAAATTTTCCTTCATTATTTATAGGATTTATTACCTCAAGTCTTGTTGCTTTTTTAACAATAAAATATTTTCTTATTTTTGTTAATAAAATCGGCATGTATCCATTTGTAATCTACAGAATTGTTTTAGGAATTATCTTGCTTATTCTTATATGAATATAGATATTCTTCTTGATAACCCAAATCATAAAGACAAGGTTGAAAAGATTTCATCTGAATTGAATGCAAACATACTGACAAAATCACCGGTTAATAAGGCCTTTTTTTTATATAGAGAAAATGGATTAAATTTTTTTTCTAACTCCATTCACTCAAAGCCACTTCACATAGATTTTCTTAAAGGCTCCATGGGGTGGCGACTAAAAAGGTCAGATCACGAGACCTTGATAAAAAAAGCTTTAGGTAAAAATTCTATTAGCCTTAATATTTTTGATGGAACTGCTGGGCTTCTGTCTGATGCATTAATTTTTTTAGCTCTGGGTCATAAAGTAATAGCTTGTGAGCAAAGTATGGTTCTTTTTTTGTTAGTCAGAGATGCTGTAGAAAGGTCGAAGGAAGAATTACCATTTTTAAAAAACCTTAAACTTTTTCATGGAAACTCATTAAAATGCTATGAGGGTCAAAAAGATATTGACGTGATTTATTTGGATCCAATGTATCCGGAGCCAAAGAAAAATATTTTAAGATCTGGGAATATAGCACTCATAAAGAAAATTTTAGAAATCGAAAAGATTCAAGATGTTGGAGACGAAATATTCTACAAATTTCAAGAATATGAATTTAAAAAAATTATTTTAAAAAGACCTATTAAAGCAAATTTACTTGATGAGCAATTGAATTATCAAATCAAAGGTAAGTCTACTAGGTTTGATATTTATATATAATACAAAAAAATTAAGGAGAAATTTATGAACCCATTCACTATGATGAAAGATGCCAAGAATATGGAAAAAATGATGAAGCCAGCTCTTGAAAAGTTTATGAAAGATGCAGGTTTTGTAAAAAAAGAAGAATTAGAATCTTTAAAAAGACGAATAGCAGAACTTGAAAATCAAATATCTAAATTAACGACTTGAAACCAGAAGATATATCAAGAGTTATTGAAATGGCGTGGGAGGATAGAACTCCCTTTGATGCTATTGAAGCAACATATGGATTAAATCAAAATCAAGTTGAGGAATTGATGAGAAATAACTTAAAGAAAAGTAGTTATGTCTTGTGGAGAAAAAGAGCTCAAGGCAGAAAAACTAAGCATGTAGGCTTAAGAGAATTTGGAGTTGGTAGACATCATTCTTATGATCAACATAAATATAAAAAGTAGTAGAATTAGAATTGAAAATTTATTCAAATCTATTTTTTCAAATATTCCCAACACATCCATTCATTTTGAAGATCATTCAGTAGTTATTAAGCACAATGATCCAGTGAATGCTGACTCTGCTTCAATAGAAATTATAGAAAATAATTATGGCTATAAAATTTCATATTGGGATGGTTACTCTCTTGCAGAAGAAGAAAGTCTTAAAGATTTAAACAAAGCTTTAAAAGTATTTAAAAGATATTCAAAAAAGTTGGGTAAAAATTTAATGAGGTTTACTGATAATTCTATTAGCTAAATTATGTTGAGTATTAGAGGCTTCTTGGTAGATTGGTAAAAACAGTATTGCTTGCTCATATATTTGGAGAGGAGTTAGCTAGCTATTCTAATAGGGGAGAACAAGTTAACTAATTAAAATTAATGCACAAGCAATACATTTGTAGTAGATATTATTTTTCATACATAAAATTGTCAATAATTTAATTTTTTGTTGTATTAATAACCTTTTTTAAGGTAAATTTTTGTAGTTCTATTACAAGTAATAGAATTATTTATAAGTAATCTCTATGAAGATTATGGTCTTGTTTGACCGTTTCCATTAACAAGGTACTTAAAGCTAGTCAATTGATCAACACCTACAGGACCTCTAGCATGAAATTTTCCAGTTGCTATGCCAATCTCTCCTCCAAGCCCAAACTCGCCACCATCAGCAAATTGAGTAGAAACATTATGCATAACTATTGCGCTATCTAATTCTTTTTGAAATCTTGAAGCCCTATTAGGATCTTCGGTAAGAATAGACTCTGTATGTCCTGATGAATATAGCTCTATATGTTCAAGGGCCTCATTTAAGCTATTAACTATCCTAATGCTAACAATTGGTAATAAATATTCCGTTGACCAATCTTCTTCAGTAGCCTTAATAATGTATTCGTTAAATTTTTGTGTCTCAACACAACCTCTAATTTCACATGCTTGAGCTTTTAGTGCATTCACAAGAGAGGGCATAAACTCATCAGCTATATCAGAGTGAACTAATATTGTTTCAACGGCTCCGCATATACCCGGCCTTCTCATTTTTGCATTTAGACATATATTTAGTGCTTTTTCTTGATTTACAGACTTATCCACAAAGATATGACATATGCCCTCAAGATGAGCAAATACAGGAACTCGTGCTTCTTTTTCAACCATTGATACAAGACTTTTAAAGATTTGTTAATTTTTTACATTATATGTATATTAATAATACGAATTTATAAATTTAAGGATTGCAAATGTATAAATATAAATTAATAAATTTTTCATACTTAATTGCTGTTATTTTTTTAATTTCTTCTTGTGGAGGCGGAGGAGGAGGCGGCGGAGGAGATGAGCCATATACTCCACCACCACCAAATCCAACAGCATCAATATCAGCGAATCCAACAACCTTATACGTAAATGAAACTTTAACAATCTCATGGTCATCAACTAATGCTAATGGCTGCAGTGCAAGCGGAGCATGGAGTGGTGATAAATCTACTTCAGGAGATGAAGAAATTATTGTTACAGAAGATGGAGAATTTACTTATACAATTACATGTTCATCAGGGAGTAATTCTGCAACTGCAAATGTAACGGTAACAGTTAATCCTATAAATACTACTGGTAAATATAAGGCATCAAATGAGTCTCATGTATATATAGAAGCTGAAAAAGAAAATTTATTTAATACTCCAGTGTCATGGCAATATTCTTTTAGAAAACATAGTGGCTATACATATGGTAATTCTCCGTCAGGTGAGCCAGTTATTTTTGGTGCTGGCTGGTATGGCAACATGGTTCTTACATGCAGAAATGCAAATTTAAATGGCGATGATTTACCTGATCTCGTTGTTCAATCAGCCACAGGCTGGCAAGCAAATGATAATGTAGATGAGAATGATTTTATAAATCCTGAGAGAAGGCCAAGAATTCATTTTTTACTTAATAGTGGAGATGGTTTTTTTGTTGATGGAAAATCCTTGTTAGATACTAATGATGATTATTTTAGAATTAATACATACAAGGATATTTTTGTTGCTGATGTGAATAATGACGGTTTAGATGATATTTTAACTGGCTCTGGAGGCGGAGGTGGCAGACTTGAAGAGGTTGTTGATGACGGTATCTTATTATTATTGAGTAATAGTGAAGGCAAATACATCGATAGCACTAGCCTAATTGAACATCCTAGGATAACAAAAAACAGAGGAGATTTTACAGAAGAGGTTCTTGGAATAGCCGGTGCAGATACATTTGTAGCTGCTGATGTAAATAATGATGGCTTAAAAGACCTTGTAACTTTTGCTGTTGCAAATCAAGAAAATAGAGGACCCTATCCTTTAGTACATATAAATGAAGATGGCGTATTCAAACCATGGGATAAGTTTACGTATGGCACTGAGCCAATTACTGCTGCTGAATGGAATTCAACAAGAGGTTCAATGGTAGCTGATTATGATCAAGATGGTGATGATGATGTATTTGTGCTTTGTTATAACGAATGTTTTTATGATAAAGAGCCATATCAAATTGATGGACAAGAGCCATTATATGATCCAAAAAGAAATAATGGATTTGTTTTAATTAATAATGAGGGAACGTTTAACAGAGAAGACATTATCCATTTTCCTGAGGGACTCCATGGCACTGAAAATAAAAATGATGCCATTGCAGTCGGTGATCTTAACGGTGATGGCCTCCCAGATGTTGTTATTTCTCAAGGGAAATTTAATCCATATTATATAGATCGAGATATTCAAATTTTAATAAATGATGGAACTTCATTTGTCGATGAGACAGACTCAAGAATTGAAAATTTAAGAGATGAATATAATGGACATGCTGAAGGCCATACATATCTTATTGATTTTGATAAAGATGGCGATTTGGATATTTTTGATTATCAAGCAAATGTCATGGATGGGTATTCTGTATGGAATAACGAAGCTCCAACTGAAGAAGATAAAAAATTTCCATATTGGCGGTGGGGCGGAGCTCTGTTTCTAAATGATGGTAATGGTAATTTTACATTTGCTGAAGAGGATATTTCTGATACAGGCGAACTTCCAGAATTATTTGAAACATGGAAAATAGCAACATTCAACGAACCTGGGCATCAATGTCCAATTGATTTTGGCTCAGATTTTGGATATGGAATCGGTTTCGAAGGTTCGGCAGGAGAACCCGCATCGAACATAATTCCTCCTGATGGCGAGGCTTATGAAGATTATAATGTAAATGGTTTTGCAACTGGAAGGAAGGTTAATAATCTAGATAGCTTCAAATCAGAATCTCAGACCAGTGAAGAAACAATTCAGGTCAGTATTGAAGCCAATTCAAGCGGCTCAGGAAATGTTTATGTTATTGATGGAGTTCAAAGAAAGTCATTAACACTGAATGTTGGAACAACCTATACTTTTAATCATTCAGACTCGCATCCTTTAAGGTTTTCAACAACTGCAGATGGAACTCATGGAGGTGGAGAAGAATTTACAAATGGAGTTAATAAATCTAGTGGTGTAACTATTATAGAGATTACAGCTGAGACCCCAACTACACTTTATTATTATTGTGATATTCATTCTGGAATGGGTGCTGATATAACCATTAATTAGTATAGTTGGTGCCCCATGCCTGAGTCGAACAGGCACTCCCGAAGGAACGCGATTTTGAATCGCGCGCGTCTACCAATTCCGCCAATGGGGCATGCTGGCATTGTAGCTAAGTATGAACTAATTTAAAATCAACTTCTCATGAAAACCTCAGATTTTGACTACTATCTACCAGAAGATCTAATAGCAAATTATCCATTAGATAAAAGAAGCTCTAGTAGATTACTTGTTTATAGTAATCAAATAGAACATAAAACTTTTAAAGATATTATTTCATATTTTAATGAAGGCGATCTTTTAGTTGTAAATAATACCTCGGTTATTCCAGCAAGAATATATGGCAATAAAGAATCTGGCGGCAATGTTGAGGTAATGCTTGAAAGAATTATTGAAGACAATAAAGCTTTAGTTCAAATCCGCTCTGGAAGAAGTCCTAAGATAGGCACTCTTATTACCTTAGGTTCTTTTGTTGTTAAATGTACCGACAGGCAGGATAATTTTTTCATATTACAATTTGATAGGCCTCCGTTAGAAGTTTTTAATTCAATAGGTCATGTTCCACTTCCACCATATATAAAACGCTCTGATGAAGATCTAGATAAGGACAGGTATGCAACGGTCTATGAAGATAAGAATTTGCAAAAATCTGTAGCTGCACCTACAGCTGGCTTGCATTTTGATGATGAGCTTTTAGAAGACATAAAAAAACTTGGGGTAAAAATAGCTACAGTCAATCTGAGTGTTGGCGCTGGAACCTTTCAGCCAGTTAAGGTAGATAATATAAAAGATCATGATATCCATAGTGAGTATCTGGAGGTAAGTCCTGAAGTGGTTGATTTAGTTAACACAACAAAAGCAGCAGGAAAAAAAGTTTTTGCAGTTGGAACAACGGCAACAAGAGCTCTTGAAACAGCATTTATGAGTGAAGATAAAAAAGGTTATAGAGGTTATACCAAGTTATTTATTTATCCAGGATATAAATTCAAAGTAGTCGATAGATTAATTACCAACTTTCATTTACCCCAATCCTCTTTATTAATGCTTGTATCTGCATTCATTGGCTATGACAATATGAGACATATATACAAAACTGCTGTTGATGAAAAGTACAGATTTTTATCCTATGGTGATGCCATGCTCTTAGAAAAACATGAAATTTAATATAAAGAATCAATCTGAGTATGCTAGAAGGGGAGAAATAGAATTCCCCAGAGGTAAAATTCAAACTCCAGCATTTATGCCAGTAGGCACTAATGGAACAGTCAAAGGCTTAACTGTTGAAGATTTGAAATCAACAGGCTCTGAAATTATTTTAGGTAATACCTATCATTTAATGCTAAGGCCAGGCGATGAGGCTGTAAGAGACTTAGGCGGTCTTCACAAATTTTCTAACTGGGATAGACCAATTCTAACTGACTCAGGCGGTTTTCAGGTCTGGAGTCTGGGAGACTTGGTTAAGATAAGTGAGGAGGGTGTGAAGTTTAGCTCCCCTTATGATGGAAAGAAGATTTTTATGACTCCGGAGGATTCAATACAAATCCAAGAGAACCTGGGCTCTGATATTGTTATGGTTTTTGATGAATGCACAGATTACCCATCAACATATGAGCAAGCAAAAAAATCTATGGAGCTTTCTATGCGTTGGGCTAAGCGCTGCAAAGATGCTCATAAATCAGATTCTGCACTCTTTGGTATTGTTCAGGGCGGCATGTATGAGGATTTGAGACTTGAATCTCTAAATACATTAATTGATATTGATTTTGACGGGATTGCTCTTGGTGGATTGAGTGTTGGAGAATCTAAAGAAGAAAAAACTAAAATCTTATCTTTTATGTCAGATAAGCTTCCTATAGACAAGCCAAGATATTTAATGGGTGTCGGCAAACCTGAAGATATAGTTGAAGCAGTTAGTTATGGTATTGATATGTTTGATTGTGTATTACCAACAAGAAATGCTCGCAATGGCCAGTTAATTACGTCCACAGGCGTTGTTAATATTAGAAATGCACCATATAAAATGAGCGAAGAGCCTGTTGATATAAATTGTGATTGTAAGGTTTGTACAGACTATTCAAGAGCATATCTCAATCATTTAGACAGAACGAATGAGATGTTAGGTAGTATATTAGCTAGTTATCATAATATTTATTATTATCAATCTCTTATGAATCAAATTAGAGAGTCAATAGAAAGTAATAAATTCGCGAACTTTGTAAAAGACTTCTATAATATGCGAAATTTAGAAATGCCCGATGGGCCAATATAGGAATTAAATAATATGGAACCAACGCAACCATCATTGTGGCCAACATTTGTTATTTTTGGCGGACTTTTTTTATTTATGTATTTTATGATCATAAGACCGCAGAACAAAAGAAATGCTCAAATATCTGACATGCTTTCAAAGCTAGAGAAAGGATCTGAAGTTATTGCTGCAAGTGGAATTTTAGGAAAAGTTAAAGATATTAGTGGCGCCTATGTCTCAATAGAGATTGGAGAAAATAATATTATTAAGTTACAAAAATCTGCAATTGCCAACATCTTGCCAAAGGGTACGATCGATTCAATTAAGTAAATATAGTGAATAAGTTTTCCATATACCAGCATCTATTAATACTATTTGTATTGGTATTGGGTTTTACTTATGCGCTACCAAATCTTTATCCAACCCAGCCTTCAATTCAGGTCGCATATACTGATTCCGGCAAGTCTGCCGATCAAATGCTATTGAATGAATTAGAAGATATTTTAAAGAAGAATCAAGTTGGTTATGAGGAATTGTTTTTAAGAGAGGGTAAGATTGTTATTAAATTTTCTACCTTAGATCAACAACTTGAATCAAAAACAATATTACAGAATAAGCTATTAGATAAAGTAATTATTGCTTTAAATCTTGAGCCAACAACCCCGGATTGGTTAAAAAACTTAGGTGGAAAACCAGTTAAGCTTGGTCTTGATTTATCAGGCGGTGTTCATTTTTTACTTGAGGTCGATATTGATACTGCGCAACTAGGCAGACTTGAATTATTGCTTGATACATATAGAAAAACATTCAAAGAAGACAAAATTCAGGTTACGGATTCATCGATAAAAGATCTAGCTTTGTATTTTCAGTTTAAAGATAAAGAAAGCTACAACAAAGCCTTATCAAAATACAGATTAGATAGTCCAGGTATTAACGGCCTTCAATATATTATTACTGAGAGGCCAGCATCTAATTCATTGTTATTAGAGTATTCTGATGTTGCTTTAAGAGAGATAAGAGATTATGCAGTTGGTCAGAACTTAACGACACTAAGAAATAGGGTTAATGAACTTGGAGTTTCAGAGCCTATTGTTCAAAGACAAGGGTCTAATAGAATTGTTGTGCAATTACCTGGAGTTCAAGACCCAACAGCAGCAAAAAAAATCATTGGGAAAACAGCAAACTTAGAATTTAGATTAGAGGCTAACTCAAGAACATCTCCTCTTAGAAAAGAAGAATTCAGTTTTAAAGAAAATGAGTATTTAACTGCCTTCCTAGAAACAGCTGTTGTTGTTTCTGGTGACAGAGTAACTAATGCAAGTAGTGGTTTTGATGAGAGTGGTTTCGCTCAAGTAAATATTACTCTTGATATGCAGGGTGGAAGACAGATGCAAAAAGCTACATCTGGAAATATTGGCAGAAAGCTAGCAGTTCTATTTGTAGAACAAAAAAGTAAATCTGAGCTTGTAACAGGCGATGACGGCAAGTTAATTATTGAGCAAACGACCTACATTGAGAAGAACATTATTAGTTTAGCTACAATTCAGGCCGTCCTTGGAACTAGCTTTAGAATTACTGGAGTTGGATCACCGCAAGAAGCTAGTGAGCTTGCATTATTTCTAAGAGCAGGCGCATTAGCAGCACCTATGAAATTTGTTGAAGAAAGAACTGTTGGACCTAGTTTAGGAAAAGAAAATATTGAACTTGGGATGAAATCCATAATGATGGGTTTGGCTTTAGTCGTTTTATTTATGACTTTTTACTATCGAGTGTTTGGAATAGCTGCAAATATATCCTTGCTGATTAATTTGGTGTTAATTACTGGGATTATGTCCTTACTTGGTGCAACACTAACCCTGCCAGGCATAGCTGGCATAGTGTTAACAGTTGGAATGGCCGTGGATGCTAACGTTTTAATTTTTGCTAGGATACGAGAAGAACTTAAAGAAAAAGATCCTCAAACAGCAATCAGAGATGGCTTTTCTCGAGCCTTCATTACTATTTTTGATGCAAATGTAACTACTTTAATAGCAGCTTTAATTTTGTATATTATAGGAACTGGTCCGGTAAAAGGTTTTGCCATAACTCTGTCAATTGGAATTGTCACTTCTATGTTTACAGCCATTATGTGCACTAGGGCAATGGTTAACCTGGTTTATGGAAACAAAAATATTAAGGAATTAAAAATATAATGAATATTAGATTTCCATTCATGAAGTATAGAAAGATTGCTGGAATAGTCTCGATAATTATTTTTTCTATATCTGTATTGTCTTTAACATTTCGCGGTTTAAGTCTTGGCTTAGATTTTAGTGGCGGAACTCTTGTAGAAGTTTCATACGAAACACCTGTAGAACTTGAATCAATTAGGAACACTCTGATTGAAAATGGATATGAAGATTCACAAGTTGTTAATTTTGGAACAAATCTAGATGTGCTAATAAAAGTTGCAGATCAAAATGGAAATAGCTCAATAGGCGAAGCAGTTTATTCACTTCTAAATGAAAAAGGCTTTGAAGGAGAGCTTAAGAGGGTTGAGTTTGTTGGACCTCAAGTTGGCGCTGAGCTTAGAGACCAGGGTGGCCTAGGGATGCTGGTAGCTCTATTTATGATTCTTATGTATGTGGCATTCAGATTTCAGTACAAATTTGCACTAGGGGCTGTAACGGCTCTTGGGCATGATGTTGTAATTATTTTAGGTTTATTTTCTCTATTTGCATGGGATTTTGACTTAACAGTTTTAGCAGCACTTTTAGCAGTTATTGGTTACTCACTAAATGACACCATTGTTGTTTCAGACAGAATTAGAGAAAATTTTAGAACTCAAAGAGAGATGCAGCCAAAAGATATGATAGATCTTTCTTTAAATCAAACCCTTGGAAGAACGGTTATAACATCTTTTACAACTTTATTGGTTTTGTTTGCTTTATTTATTTTTGGTGGAGAAATGATTAAGGGCTTTAGTTTGGCCCTAATACTTGGAGTTTTAGTAGGAACATATTCATCAATTTATGTAGTTGCCAACATGCTCATGTCTTTAACATTAACCCTAGAGGACCTAGCCATTCCAGAGCCTGAGGGTGCTGATATTAATGAGCTTCCTTAGTATTTAAAATAAGGTTTTACAGATTTTAAAATAGACTTATAAACCTTTGGGGTTGAGCATACAAAGTGGTCGCCTTTTAAGTATTTAGGATCTCCGTTGAAATTGCTTATTAGCGCTCCTGATTCTTGAGCAATCAAAAGTCCAGCAGCAACATCCCATAACTTTACTCCATGAGCCCACATACCATCTATTCTTCCAGTGGCAACATAAGCTAGATCTAAGGCAACCGAACCAGAATTTCTAATAACCAAATCTTGATTAGCTAACTCTTTGTAAGTTTTGTCAAAATCATATATATATTCTTTTGAGATTTCTTTGGTTGTGAAATAACTGAGAATTGAATCATTTAAACCTTGTTGTTTGCTGACTCTTATCTTTCCATTGTTTAAATCTGATCCAGAGCCTTTAGAAGCAGAGAATTCTTCTCTTCTTATAGGATCGATAATAACAGCAGTAGTTGGTACCTCATCAATAAGAGAGCAGAGTGAAAGAGCAAAGTGAGGATAACCGTTAATAAAATTAACCTCTCCATCAATTGCTTTTAGAACCCATGTAATGTTTGAGTTATTGATCTCAGAACCTATTTCTGTACCAAGAAAATTATCTTCAGGATAAAATTTTCTTATTTCATCAATTACTATTCCCTCAACTCTTTGAATAATTGCTTTTAAGTAGCCATCAGGACCGCCCTTAGAAGTATCTAAGTTATGAACTTTTTTTACAGCAAACTCTAGCTCATTAGCACCTTTTCTGGCGGCGAGTTGGTTTACATTTAATAATGCTTGAACTGACATGTCGCTATTGTAATGGAAATGGAGATAATAGGCATATGAGTTTTAAAAGTAATTTAATTAACATAGTTTTAGTTGAGACCTCTCATCCTGGAAATATTGGCTCTGTAGCAAGAGCTATGAAAACTATGGGACTCTCAGAGTTATCATTAGTGAATCCAAGGAAATTTCCATCAGGGGAAGCGAATGCCTTATCAGGGAATGCTATGGATGTTTTAGAGAATGCAAAAATTTATGACTCTATTGAGGAGGCAATAAAGGATAGCACTTTTGTCTATGCAACCTCATCAAGAAGCAGAACCATTCAATGGCCAACCGTCCATGCGGAAGAGGGAGCTTCGCTTATTAATAATCAAGTTACATCAAACAAGAAAGTTTCAATTTTATTTGGAAGGGAGGATAGAGGACTTACCAACGACGAGCTTCAATTAGCAAATACTCATATAGAAATTCCTGCAAACCCTGAATACCCAGTTTTAAATTTGGCTATGTCTTCTCAGATAATTTGCTATGAAATTTTTAAATCACATCATAAGCAAGAAGCTAGAGATTGGCATGACTATCCTGAGGTTGATTCAGAAAACTTACAAATGCTTATAGATCATTTTATCGAAACTGCTGTGAATATAGATGTCATTCACCCAGACAACCCTAAAAAAATTATTTCAAGAATTAAAAGGATGTTTAGTAGACTTCATCCTGATGAAATGGAGACAAGCTTCCTTAGAGGTTTTTTAGCAGCGATAAATAAGAAGATAAAATAATATTTTTCTCTTTGCTAATTGCTCTCGATTCCATATAATACGCTTCGCATCTAGTCCCGTTCGTCTAGAGGCCTAGGACACCGGGTTTTCATCTCGGCAACAGGGGTTCGACTCCCCTACGGGATGCCAATTTACTAAGAAGCCCACAATAGTGGG
>Ga0129345_1000012_pt1 | contig 53049 bp, 62 predicted proteins | sample CPBDNA_FD_94425 | JGI IMG/M metagenome (GOLD analysis project Ga0129345, IMG submission 94425) | Freshwater to marine salinity gradient microbial communities from Chesapeake Bay, USA - CPBay_Sum_20_0.8_DNA | ecosystem: Environmental > Aquatic > Marine > Coastal | place: USA: Chesapeake Bay...
ATTGTCACACCTATAATTTCATGGCCTTGGGATTTAAGCAACCCAGCAACAACTGAAGAATCTACTCCTCCACTCATCGCTACTAAAATTCTCATGCTAGTTCCTTCACTGAAGAGATAACCATGTCTGCTGCTTTCAAACCATCTCCAACTCTCGTTGTCCAACCAAAACTAAATCTTAGATGATTATTAATAACATTTTCAGATATATTCATAGCTTTTAAAACATGAGAAGGTTTTTGAGCACCGCTTGCACATGCTGAACCTCTCGAAACTCCCATACCTTTTAAATCTAAGGCGATCATCAAAGTTTCAGAATTTATGTTCTTAAATTGGATATTTGAAATATGTGAAAGCCTAGTAACATCTTTTCCAATAATTTTTACATCGATTTCTGAATAGAGTTTATCTTCAAAAGATTTCCTTTCAGATTCAATTCTCTTTTTTTCATTAGAAATATTTTTTTCTAGTTCAGAAACTGCTGCGGCAAGACCAGCCACTCCAGATACATTTACAGTTCCTGCTCTTCTTTCAAGCTCTTGTTTTCCACCATGAAGAAAACTTGGTAACTTAAATTTTGAACTTAAAAACATAACCCCTATGCCTTTAGGTGCTCCAATTTTATGCCCTGAAATTGCAGCACTGTCTATTCCAAGATTATGAAAATCAATATTTTCTGTTGCTACAGCTTGAACTACATCTGAATGAAATAATATATTTGGATTAATTTTTCTGACTTTTTCAGAAATTGTTTTTACTGGTTGAACTATCCCTGTTTCATTATTTGCATACATAACAGATACAACTTTTGTATGTTCATTTACTTTGTTTAACAACTCTTCTGTATTTATAACACCATTTAGATCACTAGATACAAAATGAACAATATAATCATTCTCACGTACCCACTCAGCAGATGCGAGAACTGCTTCATGTTCGATGCTTGTGGTTATTAATTCACTTTTATCAGAAATTTTTGATTGAAAGTTTGATTTTATCACCCAGTTGTCAGCTTCAGTGCCGCCACTAGTAAATGTTATTTCATTAGGTGCTGCACCAAAATACTTTGCTATTATTTCTCTAGAATCTTCTAACAAATTTTTTGCTTTACGTGATAGAGTGTGTCCTCCAGAAGAATTAGCAAATGCTTCAGTCTCAGCAAACTTATACGCCTCAAACGCCGAAGCTCTCATTGGAGTAGTAGCAGCATGATCTAAATAAAAGTATTCTTCATTTACCATATTTATTTATTTTACTTATGAACTAAGATTGTTTAACAAGCAATGAGTAAAAGAATTGAAGTTTCTATAACGATTAATAAACCGATAGAAGTCGTTTGGAACGAAGTAAAAGTGATGGAAAATCACGTAAATTGGATGCAAGACGCAGAAAAAATAGATTTTTTGTCAGAAAACACTTTTGGATTAAATACAAAAATGAAAGTTTTAACAAAAGTTGGTCCATTCTCTTTAAACGACATAATTACAATTACAGAGTGGAAAGAAATGGAGAGCATAGCGGTTATACATGAAGGTATAGTTACTGGTGAAGGTGTTTTCTATTTATCTGAAGTAGATAACACAACAACTAAATTTCAATGGGTTGAAACATTAAAATTCCCTATATATCTAGGTGGACCAATTGGAGAAATTTTTGGTGGAATAGTTTTAAAATACATTTGGAAAAAAAACTTAAATAATTTAAAAGGAATATTCGAATGAAAAAAATAATAATTATTTCAATAGTTTTCTCTGTAATTAGTTTTTGTTCAACTGGTTCTGAAACTGTAAATGAAACAACATCTACAGTAAACGAAATTAGTTTCCAAAAAGGTCTTGCAAAAAATACCTCTGATTACGTTTCAAATTGGAATAAATTAGTATCAGAAATTTCAGGCGATGCAGAAACATTAAATTTTTTCTCAATTAATCCAGACGAAGTTAAATGGAACAGCCCTCAACAAGAATTTTTATATTATCAGTTTGGCAACAGTGAAAATGCACTTACTACTTTTGCAATTAATTTAATTGTTTATGAGGATATTGTTACTGGAGTTGAATTTTTCTCACCTGTAGTAAATGACGAAGTCGCATCTCAAAGAACCAAACTTTTCTTTCTTATATTGATTGCTATGGCTGACGACACCTTGGATAAAGAAGGAAGAGAGTCTGTACTTTCAAAACTTGGACTCTATGATGATATTTCGACTCCAGAACAAATAGGCTCTAGTCTCACACTAAATGGTGTTCAATATGTAGTTGAGCCGTTAGTTGATAAAGGTCTTTTAATAGGAATTAATTTTTATACAAATATTGCTGACTAGTACTAACTTGCTATTACTTCAGCAACACCAGGTACTTTGTCTTTTATAATTCTCTCAATACCACTTTTAAGCGTTGCAATAGATAGAGGACAACCTTGACAAGCACCAAGCATCTCAATATTAACTACACCCTCTTCAACAGAAGCTAGTTTTATATCACCACCATCAGCTTGAACAGCGGGTCTAATATATTCAATAGTATTTTTTAAAAGTTCCATATCGATTTCAGCTTGAGGATCTCGATCTTTAACTTCTGGAAAATTTACGCCTGACATAATTTAATTATATTCTATCTCACTGCCAATTGAATTTAATACTGAAACTATATTTTCATAACCTCTTTCAATATGATCAACACCTGTAATAGTGGACTCTCCATCTGCTTGCAAAGCTGCAATGATTAAACTAGCCCCAGTACGAATATCGGTTGAATGAACTGGTGCTCCTGAAAGCTCATCAACTCCTTTAATCATTGCATGCTGATACCCAATTTGAATATCAGCACCCATTCTCTGAACTTCAGGTATCCACTGAAATCTTTGATCATAAACATTTTCTGTGATAATTGAGGTACCTTTAGCCCTAAGTAAAGATGCACCAATTATTGGTTGTAAATCTGTTGCAACACCCGGAAATGGAAGTGTTGAAATTTCAATTGGATTTAAATTTTTAGTTGACTCAACACTAATAGAATTTTCTGTGATGTTAAACTCACCTCCAATTTCTGCAAATTTTTTCAATTCCATAGGTAGGTTTTCTGAATTTATTCCATGCACAGTCCCACTTCCATTAGTTGAAATAAATGCAGCTAGATAGGTTCCTGCAACTATCCTATCTCCAATTACATCATGATTGGTTGAGTTAAGTTTATTTACTCCTTTAATAATAATTTCACTTGTACCTTCTCCAGTAATATCAGCTCCCATATTTTTTAACATTTTTACTAAATCAACAACTTCAGGTTCTCGAGCAGCATTTTCAATAGTTGTAGTACCATCGGCTAAAACTGCCGCTAGTAAAGTATTCTCTGTTGCGCCAACGGATGCATAAGGAAGATTAATTTCAACACCTTTCAAGCCATCAGATTTTGCTATTAATACTCCGTGCTCAAGATTAAATTCTGCTCCCATTTTTTCTAATGCTTCAATATGCATTTTTACTGGCCTTGGACCAAGCTGATCTCCTCCTGGAAATGCAATTTTTGCTTCACCTTTACGTGCCAATAGTGGTCCAAGTACTAAAATCGAAGCTCTCATTTTTTGAACTACTTCATAAGGAGCTTCAGAACTAATGTCGTTTGGAGATAGAATTTCTAATTTATTGTTTTGAAACTCAGATGAAATTCCTAAAATCTTTAAAACTTCTTGCATGTAAATTACATCGGCTATGTCTGGTACGTTGTTAATGACATAAGTTCCCTCACAAAGTATTGGTAAAACCATCTGTTTAAGAACTGCATTTTTTGCACCCCTAATATAAACTTCTCCATTTAAAGGACGCTTGCCACGAATTTGAATACTTTTTTCCACTAATATTGATAATACTTAATAAAGTAAAGTAACAAAAGTAACATGGGATCGCTAGAAATTATTAAAACAAATTCTCACGAAGAGGCTAGCTTAACCTTGTTAAAATTACTTTCAGATGATTTTGATTCAAAACCAAATTACTCACTTGGTCTCTCAGGTGGTAATACACCAAAATTTCTATATAAAGAATTAGCTAGTAAATACGGACAACAAAATAATATATCCCTTTGGACGGTTGATGATCGTCATGTTGATATTAGAAATGAGCATTCAAATCAAGCGATGATCAATAACATATTTTCAAAAACAAAATTTAATATTCTAAGTTTAGATTACTTTGAAGATCCTAAAGACTCAGCAAATAATTATACAAAGTTAGTATTTGAAAATATTGATTATTTTAATAGTGCAATACTCGGAGTTGGTGATGATGGACATATTGCATCACTATTTTCAAATACAAAAGCTTTGAACATTACAGAAATGTGCTTTATTGAAAATGAAGTAAACATCTTAACAAAATGGAGAGTGACTTCAACTTTTTCATTATTAAGTTCAATAGAAAATATTTATCTTTTGGTCACTGGAGAAAACAAAAAAAATATTCTTCAAGAGATGAAAGATAATGAAGAGTTACCTATCAATAAGTTAATTGAAATGAGAGAAAAAACTACACTTCTCACTGATCAAATAATTTGAACTTCTATATAATAAAATTAGAGTCGCCTTTGTGTCAGTTTGAACCACTACACTAATCCTTCTACCCTGTTGGATGGTGGCTCTGCGTCCAAAAGGATTTTATGAAACTTAAAAATTATTTACAACTTTTAATAACGTCATCACTTTGGGGATCATCGTTTTTATTAATGAAATATGCATTAATTGACTTAAATCCATTTCAAATATCGTCATACAGAATTTTTATTGGAGCAATATTTATAAATTTGATTAGTAAACATCATAAAAAATTTCCAGCAAAAAAGCATCTCAATTTAGCTCTAGTTGGTTTGTTATGGATGTCGATTCCTTTTTACTTTTTTGCAAAAGCTGAAGAAACAATTCAATCTAATTTAGCCGGCCTAATAAACGGAGCAACACCAATTTTTATAAGTTTGTTTGGAGTATTGTTTTTTGCCCAAAAAATTAATAAAAAACAAAAAACATATTTACTAATTGGATTTATTGGTATTTATTTAATTTCATTTGGTATTGGAAGTTTTAATTTCAATCTTGATATAGGAACAATATTGGCTTTATTAGCTTCAATTTGCTATGGTATAGCTGCAAACATTGTGCAACCGCTTATTAAAGAATTTGGACCTCTAAATTCACTCAAAATGGCACTTCGATATGCAAGTTTGTTTTCATTTATATTACTTATGCTAAATTCTGAATTTATTCTTCCGACTACTGACAATTCTTTAGTACCAATTTTGTTATTAGGAATTGGCTCAAGTGGAGTTGCATTTTTATCTTTCTATAATTTAATTGATGACGTTGGTGCAATAGTTGGTTCAATAACTGTTTATATTATCCCAGTTTTTGCAGCATTATTTGGGTTCATTTTTCTTAACGAAATCACAACAGTGTCTCAAATGTTGGGTGTAGTAATTGTAATTTTTTCAGCTTTTAAATTTTCTAGATCTTAGGTTTCCTTTTAGGTTCTACAAATAAACCTTCAGATATTGCAGCAAGTTCATCGTTATCAAGATACAATTCAGCTTTATATACTGAACCTGTACCACTTACAGACTCTCTCCATGCTTTGGAAACAACATATTTTGAATTTGCTGTAACTGGTCTAATATATTTAGCTGTAAAAGTTTTTGTAACTACCATTTCTCCAAGTAAAAAACTTAACGGACCCATCGTACAGTCCATATAAGCATCTAAAATACCTCCAAGAACAACATCCATTGGGTTGAAAAACTTATCGAGTACAGGATATTTACAAATCAGAAACTCACCTTCCTGATTGAATTCAATAAAATCCCCTTCTAGTTCAAGATAAACTTTGGGGATTGGTAATTTTTCTAAATTATTTTTTTGCATTGTTAAATTCTAATATATATTAGGTACTTTGAATTAATCAAAGTACCTAATACAGGGTATGAGTTATAAGAAAAATTTTAACCAAGTACTAGGACAGTTTTTATGTACCTTTAGGGTGCCAGACTGTTTTTGTTTCTAGATAAGGCAAAATTGAAGAAATCCCTTCTGTGGAAGGATAAATTTTTACTCTTTTAACTGAAGAAGATGCATTTTCTTCAATTTTTTTAATATTCTCATTTGATAGTTCTTTATGTATAGCTAATAAATTTATTTCAACATGTTTGCTAACGTCGTCAATTAATTTACCAAAATCTCCAGATAATATGTTTAATGCACCAGACGGTAAATCTGAATTATTAATATCTTCAGCGAATTTAAGTGCTAAAAGTCCAGAATCATTTGATAAAGAAATTACAGAACATCCTACTGTTAACGGTGGAAGAATACTCGAAATTAATTGTTTTAAAGATACTTCATCTTTATTTAACGAGAAAACTACTCCAATTGGATTTTGATGTGAAATATTAAAATACTCTCCAGAAACTGGATTTAAATTTCCAACTAGTTGCTCCCATTTATCTGCTAAACCAGCAAACCAGATTATTTTTTCAATAGAGTCATTAAAATCTTTTTCAGCATTTCTTTTACTTGTACCATTATTTTTTAAAATATTTATATAACTTTCTTTATTACCTTCAAGCATTTCTGATAACCTGTAGAGGATTTGGGTTCTAGTATATGGCGAAGTTGATAACCATTTTTTATATCCAGATTTAGACGAAACAACAGCATCTCGAATATCTTTTCTTGAAGTTAATGGAAGTTCAAAATGTTCTCCACCTAGATTTATTGTATATGTTTTACCTGATTCAGAACGAACATATTTGCCATCAACATAGTTTTTATAAGTTTTTTTTACTTCAATCATGATGATGCCTTTAAATATGATAAGAGACCATGTCTGCCGCCCTCTCTTCCAAATCCAGATTCTTTATATCCTCCAAATGGTGAAGAAGGATCGAACTTATTAAATGTATTAGCCCAAACAACTCCCGCTTCTAATCTGTCAGCTGTCCATAATATTTTTGACCCCTTTTCAGTCCATACACCAGCAGATAAACCATATTCAGTATTGTTTGCTATCTCGATTGCTTCTTCAGGTGTTCTAAAAGTTAAAGTAGTTAAGACAGGTCCAAAAATTTCTTCCCTTGCAATGCTGTAAGAAGGTTGGACATTTGTAAACAAGCTCGGTCTAAACCAGAATCCATTTCCTGGTAATTCGCACTCAATCTGAAAAAGTTCTCCTCCATCGGATACACCTTCGTTGACTAAGCTAGTTATTTTATCTAACTGTTCTTTGGAGTTTATAGCACCAATATCAGTATTCTTATCTAAAGGATTTCCAACTCTTAATGTTTGCATTCTCTTTTCTAATTTTTTTATAAATTGATCATGAATGGATTCTTGTAGTAATAATCTACTACCAGCACAACAAACATGTCCTTGATTAAAAAATATACCATTAACAACTCCTTCAACAGCTTGGTCAATAGCAGCATCCTCATATACGATATTTGCTGCTTTACCACCCAACTCAAGTGTTAGTCCTACTTCTCTACCTGCTAAAGATTTTTGGATTAATTTACCTACTTGTGTAGAACCGGTAAATGCAATTTTATTTATACCACTATGATTCACTATGCTTGCTCCAGTTGAACCATCTCCTGAAACGATATTTACAACTCCTGCAGGTAAACCAGCATCATGGCAAAGTTCTGCAAAATGTAATGCTGTTAGAGAAGTTGTTTCGGCTGGTTTTAAAACAACAGTATTTCCAGTTGCTAAAGCTGGAGCTACTTTCCAAGCAAGCATTAAGAGTGGGAAGTTCCAAGGAATAATTTGCCCAACAACACCGTAAGGTTTTAATTCCTTTGCACCCCAAGAGAGGTCTAATTTATCGGCCCAGCCAGCGAAATAAAAGAAGTTTGCAGCTACTTGAGGTAAGTCAAAATCTCTAGATTCTTTTATTGGCTTTCCGCCATCAAGTGATTCTAAAACTGCAAATTCTCTTGATCGCTCCTGTATTAAACGTGCAATTTTAAATAAATATTGAGATCTCTCATATGGGGTAATTTTTGACCATTTATCAAACCCTGTTCTAGCTGCTTTAACAGCATTGTCTATATCTTTTTGATTTGACAGTGGAACTTTTGAAAGTATTTCTTCTGTTGATGGAGAGACGGTATTTAAGTACTTTTTACTTGATGGTTCAACAAATTTACCACCAATATAATTAGTATATTTTTTCTTAATTTTTACTATTTCAGAAGATTCAATTGATTCGGAGTAGTGCCAATTAACCATGTTCTAACCTCTAGGAAAATAATAACTTGCTTGATATGCGCCTGTCTTCAATTTTCTAATTTGTTTTAAGACATCGTCTAATAAGCTTGATGCACCAAATCGAAACAAATTAGGATTAAGCCAGCTATCACCCATTTCTTCATTGATTAAAACTAAGTATCTGATTGCATCTTTAGCATCCCTGATGCCTCCTGCAACTTTAATACCTGCTTTTTGACCAGTCCATAATTCATAATCGAGTACAGCTTTTGCCATTACGTAACATGCTTGTCTTGAAGATCCCACTGCTAGTTTTCCAGTTGATGTTTTTATAAAATCTGATCCAGCAGCTAATGAAATTAAACTTGCTTTTCTTATGTTTTCATAAGTACGTAAATCGCCAACTTCCAAAATAGTTTTTAGATGTACATCTTTGCATACTTCTTTTAAAGCAACTATTTCATCATAAACTTTTCTGTAATCGCCTTCGAGAAATGCTTTTCGATTAATAACAATGTCGATTTCATCTGCACCTTCTTCAATTGCATATTTAGTATCTAAAATTTTTGAATCCATTGGTACTTGACCACTAGGAAAATATGATGACACAGCAGCAACTTTTACATTTGAATTCTTAACATTTTCTTTTGCAGTCCTAACTAGAGATGGATAAACACAGACAGCAGCAACGCTTGGTATTGACTTATCACTTGGATCTGGTTTAACAGCTTTTGCAGACATTTGAGATATTTTACCTTTTGTATCCTCACCTTCTAAAGTTGTTAAGTCACACATTGAAACTATCATATTTAGAGCTTCAAGTTTAGAATCTTTTTTGATACTTCTAGTTGCAAGGGAGGCAACTCTCTCGTTCAAGCCAACTGCATCAATTCTAGATTCATATACGTGTTCTAGAACGTCAACCCATTCAAGTTTTTTTGCACTAGTCTTTAATGCTGTTTTAGACATAAATTAATGCTAAATCATAAATTTTGTTTTTGGTAGTTTAATTTATTTAGTAATCATTTCAATACAAATTAAAACAATTTCTTGACTCAAGAAATAAGCTATTCTTAATGCATGTCAAAAAATATTTTAGTATCTGTTGCTTGGCCGTATGCAAGTGGGTCACGACATCTTGGTCATATTGGTGGTGCTTATTTACCAGCAGACATTTTTGCTAGATATCACAGAGTTATTGGTAATAATGTCATCATGGTATCTGGTAGTGATGTACATGGAACTCCAATAACTGTAAGAGCTGACGCTGAAGGTGTACAGCCTATTGATATAGTGAATAAATACCACGCTGAATTTTTGAGATATTGGGAAAAGTTGAATATTTCTTGGGATAACTATACAACAACTATGACCGATACTCATATTGAGGTAGTTCATGATATTTTTAATACTTTATTAAAAAATGGATATATTGATAAACAAAAATCCATGCAAGCATACGATGCGAGTGAAAATAAATTTCTCCCTGACAGATACGTAGAAGGTACGTGTCCATATTGTGATTATAAAGAAGCAAGAGGCGATCAATGTGATAACTGTAGCAAAACACTTGATCCTGAAGAACTTATTAATCCTGTTAGTAAAATCTCAGGAAACAAAGCTGAATTTAAAGAAACTGAACATTTCTTTTTAAAACTAAGTTCATTACAAAATGAGTTAATTGAATATCTTGACTCAAGAGAAGGATGGAGACCACATGTTATTAATTGGGCAAAATCATTTGTAAAAGAAGGGTTGATTGATAGAGCTATTACAAGAGATCTTGATTGGGGTATCACTATTCCAGTAGATGACTTAGGTCCAGGCAAAAAAATCTATGTTTGGTTTGAAGCTGTTATTGGGTATCTCTCAGCATCAAAAGAATGGTCAAAGCTCTACGACAAAGAAGATTCATGGAAAGATTGGTGGTTAAACAAAGATGCCGAATCGTATTATTTTGTAGGAAAAGATAATGTTCCTTTTCATGCTGTTATTTGGCCAAGTATTTTATTAGGTTATGGAGAACTTAATTTACCAACTAATGTACCTGCAAATCAATATATTTTAATAAAAGGTGAAAAAGCTTCAGCAAGCAGAGGTGTTGGAAAAACATTAGAAGAATATTTAGATGAATGGAATCCAGATGCTTTACGTTATGCACTTGCTTCTTCACTTCCAGAACAATCAGACACTGAGATTAGTGAAGATGAAATGATTAGAAGAAACAATGAAGAATTAGTAGCTACATGGGGAAATTTAGTCCAAAGAGTCAGCACATTAATCAATAAAAATATTGAAAGCTTGAATTCTCCTTCAGAAGCTACTGATGAAGATGAAAAACTCCTTTCAGATTTTGAAAATGCATATGCAACAATCGGAAAGTTAATTGAAAAAGTGGAACTAAAATCTGCACTTCAAGAAATTATGAGATTTGTTTCATCAGTGAATGCATACTTGAATAATACAGAGCCTTGGAAAGTTCTAAAGGATGATAACGACAGAGCTTCTAGAATCTTGTATACAGCTTTAACGGCGATAGACTCTTGCGCAAATCTACTTTATCCTTTTATGCCAACGACAAGTCATAAAGTTCGAAACTCAATACCTAAGGAATCTTTTCATGAATGGAGTGTCAATAAAGTTAAAACAGGAGTCAAACTTGAAGAAATTGGACTCCTGTTTAAAAAATTTGATTAAGATTTAGAATCTTTAAATATTACGTCAATCTCGTCTATCAAAGCTAGTAATTCTTCTCCAACTTTTGGATCTTCTGTTTTTTTAGCTTCACCTGCTTTTTTTGTAGCTTTCCAAAATAAGTCATGTAAATTTGGATATTTTTCTAAATGCTCAGGCTTAAAATAGTCTGTCCATAAAACCCAAAGGTGATGCTTTACTTCTTCAGCTCTTTCCTCTTTAATGGTTACACATCTTTGTTTAAAACTAGCATCATCTGAATCATGATATTTTTTTGAAGCATTCAATACTGATTCAGCTTCAATTCTTGCTTGTGCTGGATCATAAACACCACATGGTAAATCACAATGTGCGTATGCTATATTTTTAGGTTTAAATAAATTCATAAAACTCCTTTTTTGTTATATTATAATTTGATATAGACAAAATGTTTAAAATCGCTGTAAGAATCTTTAACTTTAAAACTTTTTTATTAATTCTCGGTTACTTATTTTTTAGAGAAGAAGGTAAATCTTTCTTAACATATGAAATTAAAGAAGACAGTATGTATCCAGAATTAATGTCAGAAGATTATGTCATAGCATTAAAAAAATTTGGTAGCTTAAATAGAGGTGATATCGTCATATATAAAAATGAAGAAAAAGGTTTTGACGTAGTTAAAAGGATTATAGGTTTACCTGGTGAAACTATTTCTACAGAGAACGGAAAAGTTCTAATTAACTCCACTCCTTTAGAAAGTGACTGGAGTAAAGAATCAACTGATGATTTTGTTAAAACTACGTTAAATGAGAACCAATATTTTGTCCTCGGCGATAATCGAAAACTTTCAACTAGTGACTCAAGAACTTTAGGAGCTATAAATCTTGATAAAATTATGAAAGTTAAATATAGATATTGGCCATTACAAAGAATTAAAACATATGAGTGATTCTCTATTCTGTAGCTGGTGTAAATCTCAGATGGCATATCTTCATGGCCATGCTGCCTGCATAAATAATGCATGTGCAATGTTTGGGTTAAATCAAGCGGAATGTTGTTCTGGGGAAAATACACAAAGCTGTGTAGGAACTCAACAAAATGAAATCACATTATCCCCGCAAAGATTAAAATAAAATTTGGAATAAATATGACAACTGAAAATAAAACTGTTGAAGCTGTACCAGCGATAACAATAAGGTTTGCCGGAGATTCTGGTGATGGTATGCAGTTGGTTGGAACGAGATTTACAGATACCTCTGCTCTTTTTGGAAACGACTTAGCTACCTTACCTGCTTTCCCAGCTGAAATACGTGCGCCACAAGGTACAATTGCTGGTGTATCTTCCTTTCAAGTCCAGATAGCAGACTTTGACATTTTAACTCCAGGAGATAATCCTGATGTATTAGTTGCAATGAATCCTGCTGCTCTAAAAGCTCACCTAAGCGATCTAACTCCAAATGGAATGTTAATTTTAAATGAAGATGCTTTTGATGAAAAGAATATAGAAAAAGCTGGTTATAAATTAGATCCTAGAGAATCAGGTGAACTCGATGGATATAGGGTCTTTCAAGTTCCAATGGAAAAATTAACAAAAGAGGCTTTAGAAGAGTTTGATCTGCCTGGAAGAGCAATCTTAAGGTCAAAGAATATGGTAGCACTAGGTTTAATCTCATGGACATTTAATAGACCACTTGAAGATACAGAGAATTGGATTAATGCTAAATTTAAAAAAACTCCTGAAATTGCAAATGCGAACATAAAAGCATTAAAGACTGGATATAACTTTGGTATTACAACTGAGGCTTTTCATCATACTTATACAGTTGAAAAAGCAACTTTACCTGCAGGAGAATATACCAATATCAATGGAAATATTGGATTAAGCTGGGGTCTAATTGCAGCAGCATCAAAGGCGAATCTAGATTTGTTTTATGGAAGTTATCCAATTACACCGGCATCAGATATTCTTCATGAATTATCAAAACATAAAAATTTCAATGTTATTACATTTCAAGCAGAAGACGAAATTGCTGCTGCCGCTGCAACAGTTGGAGCTTCTTTTTCTGGCAAATTAGCAGTTACCGGAACAAGCGGTCCTGGATTAGCGCTAAAGAGTGAAACAATTTCATTAGCGTTATCTGCAGAACTTCCTTTAGTTGTAGTAAATGTTCAAAGAGGAGGTCCTTCAACTGGACTACCGACAAAACCAGAACAATCTGACTTGCTATTCGCAATGTACGGAAGACACGGTGAATCACCACTCCCGGTTATTGCAGCAAAATCTCCATCCCATGCATTCTATGCTGCTTTTGAAGCTGCAAGAATCGCTCTTAAATATATGACTCCAGTAATTATTCTTTCAGACAATTATGTTGCAACTGGTTCAGAACCATGGAAGTTACCAAATTTAGATGAAATTGAAGAACTTGGAACAAATTTAACTACAACATTTAATACGGAAGATGGATTTATGCCATTCTTAAGAGATATCCAAACTTTTGCAAGACCTTGGGCAATTCCAGGTACTCCTGGATTAGAACACAGAGTAGGTGGTCTTGAAAAAGAAGAAGGTACAGGAAATGTTTCATACGATAGTGCAAATCATCAATATATGACTGATATGAGAGCTTGGAAAGTTGCAAACATTGCGAATGATATTGATAAATTAAAGATTCACGGAGATGAGAGTGCTGATACGCTTGTTCTTGGCTGGGGTTCAACTTACGGTGCAATCACCCAAGCTGTAAACAGATTGAATACTAAAGGAGTTAAAGTTGCAAGTGCGCATTTTGTTCATCTAAATCCATTCCCTGACAACACTTTAGAAATAGTATCAAAATATAAAAAAGTTATTATACCTGAGTTAAACACAGGACAACTTTTGAAATTAATAAGAGAAACTTTCTTGGTTGATGCTAGAGGTATAAATAAAGTAGCTGGTGTTCCATTTACTGCTCAAGAATTAGTAGATAAAATAGAAGGGTTAATAAATGACTAAAATTCCTGTCACATATAAACGTACTGATTTCCAAAGTGATCAAGAAGTTAAGTGGTGTCCTGGTTGTGGAGATTACACAATACTTGCATCAGTTCAAAATTTCATGACTGAACTTGGTATAAGTAAAGAAAAAATTGTATTCGTTTCAGGTATTGGATGTGCAGCAAGATTTCCATATTATATGAATACTTATGGAGTACATTCTATACATGGAAGAGCACCAGCGGTTGCAACAGGAGTTTCAGTTTCAAATCCTGATCTTTCTGTCTGGGTAGTTTCTGGTGATGGAGATGCACTTTCAATTGGAGGAAATCATCTAGTTCATGCACTAAGAAAAAATGTAAATGTAAAAATTCTTATGTTTAACAACCAAATTTATGGTTTAACAAAAGGTCAGTATTCTCCAACAAGTGAAGAAGGAAAGAAAACAAAGTCTTCTCCATTTGGGTCAGTAGAAATGCCACTTAATCCTATGAGTATAGCGCTTGGTTCGGAAGCATCATTTGTTGCTCGGTCAATTGATATGGATAGAGATTTAACAGCAAGTGTACTTCGTGAAGCTTCAACACATAAAGGTTCAGCATTTATTGAAATATATCAAAATTGCAATGTATTTAATGATAAGGCATTTGAACAGCTAACTTCTAAAGAAGGTAAAGTCGCAAACAGAATCAACTTAGTACATGGACAAAAAACTGTTTTTGGAGCTAATGATGAAAAGGCAGTTGTTATTAGAAATGGTGAGGCAATTATAGTCGATACAAAAGATGTTGATGAGTCTGAAATTTATGTTCATGATATTTATAAACAAAATCCTTCAGTAGCTTTCTCCCTTTCGAGATTATCACATGGACCTTACGGACCAACACCAGTTGGTGTTTTCAGGAAAGTACAAAGAGATTCTTTCAATGAAGACGTTCATCAACAAATAGCGTCAGCAAAAGAGCAAAAAGGCAACGGAAGCATAGAGCAATTAATCCGAAGTCTAGGTACTTGGAACGTTAACTAAACTTTTTTTATTCGTCTAAATAATCAATTTTGTCTGTAGGCATTATTATTGCAGTACTTGCATTAATAATGTGAGACACAATTCTCTTTTGATATCTATAGAACAAAGTTGTTGCTACAGGATACTGAGTCTCAACAGTTTTATTTAAGAGTGCTGTAATTTTTTTGTCTAAACTTTTAGTAGTGGATTGTCCAAGAGTAATGAGATCTTGTGTCTTTGACTCATCATCCAGACTAAGACAAGATTGTAAGTAAACAATCATTTTACCTATGTCGCTTTTCAAAGCCTGAAACTCATCAGCATGCTCACCTTTAGCAAAAGTATTACCTGTTTCAGCAATTTCAAACAAATTTTTACAATAATCTCCGATTCTTTCAATATCTTTAGACATTGTCATAAACGAAAGAAGCAGCGGAACATCTAAATTTCTTGAATGAACAGCAGAATGGATAATCATCTCCCTTCTTACTGCTCTATGCAGCTTGTTAATTTCCTTATCTGTTGCATATAAATCTTCTCTTACAGCATCTATATTTGTATCACTTAACAAGCAGTTCATCGCTATGTCATACATTCTTGTACTTTCAGTTAGCATTTGACTTAATTTAGCTTCAATTAAATCAATTGAATCTTTACTCATTTCTCTCCTTAATTAAATAGTACTACCCCAAGTAATGGAATAGTAACGAAAACTATTAGTACATAAAGTAAAGCAACATATCTTCTTTTGGCTGTTGCAGCACTTAAAGTCTTTGCAAGATTTACTGGAATGTTTCTTATTGCCTTAAAAGGATACACAATTAGAACTCCCAACACATTAAATAACACATGGTGTAAAGCAATAGTTAGCCCTGCAATATTATCAACAGCAAAACTAGCAAGGACAGCGGTTACCGTAGTACCAATATTTGCTCCAAGTGTAATTGGAAAGGCGTTCTCAACACTTAAAATACCAGATCCAACAATAGGTACTAGTATTGATGTGGTTATACTTGAACTTTGTACAGATATTGTAATAAGGATACCAATTAGTATGGCAAATAATCCCCCACCTTTAGCTAATGCTTTATCTAAACCAAACTCTATTTGATTTAACATAATTGACTTCATGTTAGAAACAACATTTTTTAAGCATGTGAATATCAAAACTATTGCTAGAACAATTAGAACAACTGCATAAACTCTATACGAGTTTTCATTGAGATCACTAAAAAATTGAATTGAGTTAATCCCATCAAGAATTTTATTTGAACCCCACTTAATTGCATTTTTGATTGGGCTATTAGGTTTGGTAGCAGAAAATCCTGTTGCAATAAATATTTCTGTACCATATTCAGCCATTCTTGTAATGACATTGGTATATACATCAATTGGGAAAAGTATTATTACAACTAAAAGGTTAAAAAAGTCATGCATTGTTGAAGCTGCAAATGCTCTTTTAAACTCTTGTTCTCTTCTGACATGACCAAATGATACGAGTGTATTTGTCACTGTTGTTCCTATGTTTGCTCCCATGACGATAGGAATTGCATATTCTAAACTTAAAACTCCACTACCAACTAAACCTACAATTGTTGAAGTAGTAACTGAAGATGACTGGACTAAAACTGTAGCTAAAATTCCAACTAATAATCCAGCAAAAGGATTTGAAACTGATTCAAAAAGACGATCTGTATACTCTTCACCTAAAGTTTTAATTCCAGTTTCAAGAAGTTTTATTGCTATAAGAAATAAGTAAAGAAATGTAACTGAAAATATTAAATTCTTTAAAGTTTTTAAATTCACATACAAATTTTAAGTAAACTAAAGTTAAACGTACCGAAAAATTTGGGTTTTTAGTTTACTTTGCGTTTACCTTTTTGAACTTTAGGCTAAATGTAGACCCGAAACCTAGTGTACTTTCTACACTAACCTCAGCATTATTTCGTTCAATTGCATGTTTAACTATTGCGAGACCTAGTCCATTTCCCCCTAATTTTCTAGATCTTCCTTTATCCACCCTAAAAAATCTTTCAAATATTTTTTCCTGATCTGTTTTAGCTATTCCTGAACCAAAATCTTGCACAGAGCATATTATTTCATCTTCTATAGTTGTAATTTTTACAAAAACAATTTCTTCTACTGGAGAGTATTTAAGGGCATTTCTTAATAAATTCTTAAAAGCAATGCTGATGTCATCGAAGTTTGCAATTACAAAACTATTTTTAGTTTTTTTGTAACCAACACGTTTTTTATTTATTTTAGAAAGATAAGAAATTTCTTGTAACACAACATCATTAAGATCAATCATCTCAACATCAACTTCGCTAGACTCTAGAGATGACAAGTCTAGTAAATCAGTTACAAGATCATTCATCCTGTCCGAGTCTCTAAGAATTTGCTCTAAGAAACTTTCTACCATTCCGTCGTTTAATTTTAGTGATCTTAAAGCTGATTCAGCTGCTAAACGTACAGAAGCAATTGGAGTTTTTAATTCATGTGAAGCATTTGCAACAAATTCTTCTTTAATTCTTGAAACTTCTAAATAACTGTCTTTATTCATCAATTAACTTGTACCCCATTCCCCTTACAGTTGTCAATATTTTTGGATTTTTTGGGTCTTCTTCTATTCTTTCTCTTATTCTTTGTATATGCACATCTAAAGTTTTTGAACTTCCAACAAAACTATATCCCCAGACTTGGTCAAATAATTCATCTCGAGAAACTAAATTTCCAGCATTGTCGCATAAAAAATACAATAATTCAAACTCACGGGGACGTAAATCAATAAGATTTCCATTAACTCTAACTTCATATCTAAGTGGACTTATTTCAATAGAACCGACAGTAATTTTCTCAGTATCTGTCACAGGGTTTCTAGGGGTAAAACGATCTTGTTCAGTTCTTCTTAGAACTGCTTTTATCCTACTAATTAACTCTTTTATTGAAAATGGCTTTGTTATATAATCATCTGCACCTAATTCCAAACCAGTTACTTTATCAATCTCTTCATCTCTAGCAGTGACCATAATGACCGGTATCTCAGAATTTTTTCTTATTGATTTAAGAATTTCTATTCCAGAAATCTCAGGGAGCATTATGTCTAATATAACTAAATCAAAAAGTTCTTCATTAAATACATCTAAAGCAATAGGGCCTTCATCAACATGAGTAACTTTGTACCCCTCTGCTTTTAAATTATAAATAACACTATCTGCAATACTTTTTTCATCTTCTACAAGTAGAATTTTTTTACTCATTAGAATTCTCTAAATTCTCCAGACACTAAGAATGCGGTTAGCTCACATATATCAACAGCGTGATCACCGCCTCTTTCAAGAGTTCTTACACACGTTATTAATCTAAAAAGTCCAGTATACAAATCTTTGTTGCCAGAAATATTTGATACCTCATTAAGCATTTTATTATATAAATTATTTATTTCTTTGTCTTTATTTGCTGTTGCAAGAGCTAGCTCTATGTCTTTAGATTTTAAACTTTCCATTGCTTCTGAAGACATATCAATAACCATATATCCCATTTCAACAATAATTTTATGCAAGCTTTCAGGTATTGGAAGGTTTGAAATCTCTTTAGTTGTTTTACACAGGTAAACCGAGAGATCTCCAAGTCTTTCTAAATGTAAACTAGCTTGCAGTATAGATGTAGCTAATCTTAAATCTTTAGCAACTGGCTGCTCTGTTGCCATAAGTTCAAACCAATCTTTATCAATTTTTAAATAAGCTTTATCAACTTCTCCATCTTTTTTCTTTACAACTTCAGCTAATTCAACATCCCTAGTTTCTAAAGCTTTAACTGCTTCAGCAAGGGTTTTAATAACTAACTCACCCATGGAAAATAAATCTAATTCAAGATTCTTAATTTTAGTATCTAAACTCATCCGAACCTCCCACTAATATATTCTTCAGTTAAACTTTGAATCGGATTTGTAAACATAGTCTTTGTATCGTTATATTCTACTAACTCTCCTGTTCTTCTCCCATCCTCTGTTGCTTTAGTTGTAAAAAAAGCACAATAATCAGAGACTCTTGATGCCTGATGCATATTATGAGTAACAATTAAAATTGAAAACTCATTTACTAACAGTTGCATCAAATCCTCTATTTTTTTTGTAGCTACTGGATCAAGTGCAGAGCAGGGTTCATCCATTAATATTGTATCTGGCTCAACTGCAATTGTTCGTGCAATACAGAGTCTTTGCTGTTGGCCACCGGACAAATCTAATGCATTTTTGTCTAAATCTTTTTTTACTTCATCCCATAATGCTGCTTGTGTCAATGCTTTTTCGATACGATCATCTAGATTGTCTGTCATATTATTAACTCTTAAACCAAACGCAATATTTTCTTTTATGGATTTTGGAAATGGATTTGGTTTTTGAAAAACCATACCAATCCTTCTTCTAACCTGTACTGGATCAACATTTTGATCATATAAATTTATACCTTGATATAGAATCTCTCCACTCACTTTTGCACTAGGAACTAAATCGTTCATTCTATTAAAAGATCTGATTAATGTACTCTTCCCGCAACCTGATGGTCCAATAAATGCAGTAATTTTATTTTTGTACATTTCCATTGAGACATTTTTCACAGCTACAAAATCTCCATAGTTTACAGAAACATTTTTAACAGAAAAAACTGAATCTAGATCTATTTTTGAATTAGTTTTATTTTCCATGTTTAATTTCACTCCTTCCATCTTATTTTTTACCAATCTTTTTCAAATTTATTTCTAATTACTAATGCTATAGAATTCATAGTCAGCAACATTACTAATAGTAAAATAATTCCTGCTGAGGATGTATTTTTCCAATCAGCTTGAGGGTAACCTATCCAGTTATACACTTGAATAGGTATAGCAGTAAAGCCGCTTAAAGGTGAGTCTGGATAATAGTTTACATATGTTAAAGCTCCCATAAAAATCAAAGGTGCTGTCTCCCCAATAGCTCTTGATAGCCCAAGTACCATACCAGTAACCATCCCTGGAATTGCAGAAGGGACAACCTGCCTAAATATTGCTTGAAATTTTGTTGCACCAAGTGCAAGTGCTCCTTGTCTTATTGTGTCAGGTACAGCTTTTAGTGCTTCTCTCGAAGCAACTATAACTACAGGTAAGATTAAAAGAGTTAATGTTAACCCACCAGAAAGTACTGACCTGCCAAAACCAGCAAGTCTTACAAAAACAGCTAGCCCCATTAGTCCATAAATCACAGATGGGACTCCAGCTAAATTAGTTAAATTTAATTCGATAAATCTAGTTATTTTATTTTTTGGAGCAAATTCTTCTAGATAAATTGCTGCACCGGTACCTAAAGGAAATGTTGTAAATATAACTATTATCATTAACCATAACGTCCCAACAAATGCAGGGCCAATACCTGCCTTAAGTGGGTCTCTAGAGTCGAGACTAGTTAAAAAATCTTGAGGATTATTGATTTGCTGTTTAGTAACCAATCCAACCTCATAATCACTAAATAATCTGTTAGAACCAGTTGATAAAATATCAAAAATTAAAGTCATCAAAGTAATAATCGCGATGCTTATACACAAATATAAAACACACAAAAAAATAATTTCTTTTGGTGATTTTTCTTTATTAGTTTTTGTTAAATCTTTAATGCTATTCATAAACTTTTCTGTACTTTCTAGAAATGTAATCTGAAGCTAAATTCAAAATAAATGTCATTAAAAATAAGGTGATTCCTAAAGCAAATAAAGCATTATACGCAGTTGTGCCGTGAGGTGTATCACCTAGTGAGACGTTAACTATTGATGAAGTTATGGTATACATTGCCCTTCGTGGATCTAAATTTAGTTCTGGATATTGGCCACCTGCAATAGTTACAATCATCGTTTCACCAATCGCTCTTGAAAACCCTAAAATGAATGATGCTATGATTCCTGAAATTGCTGCGGGTAATATGATTTTTAACGCTGTAATTCTTTTAGTGGAGCCGAGTGCAAAGGCTCCCATTTTAAGACCTTTAGGTACAGCATTTAAAGCATCATCTGATATAGATGCAATTGTTGGTACAATCATTATACCAACTGCCATGCCTGCAGAAATTGCATTAAATACACCTGTTCCAGGAATAAATTTTTGAACAATATTTGGTGTAATCCAATTTAATGCAAAATATCCAAAAACTACAGTCGGCACACCAGCTAAAAGTTCAAGAATTGGTTTAATTATTTTTCTTGTTCTTTTAGAAGCAAATTCCGAAATATAAATTGCAGAAAATAATCCTATAGGAAATGAAATTAAACAAGCAATTGTCGCAATATATAAAGTGGAAGAAATTAGAGGCAGTACACCATATTCAGGATTTTTAAATGTAGGTGTCCATCTAGTTGCTGTAAAATATTCTTTTAATGTAACTTCGGGAGATTGGAAAAAGTTTATAGCTTCTGTTGAAAGAGTTAAGACTATTGCTATAGATATTAATATTGCACCAAAAGCAGATAATTTTATAAAATTCTTTACAAATTGTTCAATTAAAGGAACTCGTTTTTTTGATAATTCTAGTTCATTACTCATAAATTAAACTCAAAATTAAATGTATATGGCAAAAGTAAACTTAAGGTAAATTTTTGATTTACTTTAGTTAAACAAAAACGCCTGTAGATTACAGGCGTTTTCATTAGTACACAAGGAGAAGTTATTTACTAAATTCTAACCATGCATTAAGTGATGCGGATTTTTGTTCTTCTAACATTGGAACATATCCAACGGCAGGAACTATTGCATCAATAGCTTCGAAATAAAAATCGACAAATGCTTTAACTTCTGGAAGATCTTTTGCAGATTCAGCAATATATATAAACAGTGGTCTAGCTAAAAAATACTTGCCTTCAAACGCTGCTTCTGGTGACTGACATCCATCTCCAGCATCAACTTGTACTGCATTAAGCTTATCTTTATTTTCTTCATAATAAGCCAATCCAAAGTATCCTAAACCGCCTTCAGATCCATATACACCGTTAACTAGAACATTATCATCTTCGGATGCTGTGTAATCTGATCTACTTCCAGCCTCGCCAGTAACTTCTTCATTAAAAAAGTCAAATGTACCAGAATCTGTTCCAGGACCATATAAATCTAAAGAAGCATCTGGAAAACTATCTCTTACTTGATTCCAATTTGTAACACTACTATCAGCTGTCCAAATTAAGTTTAATTCGTCAACTGTAAGACAAGTTGCCCAAGTATTTGATGTTGGAACAACAACTGATAATGCATCTATTCCTACTTGAACTTCAAGATAATTTACGCCATTTTCCTTACATAATTCTGCCTCTGAATCTTTAATAGCTCTTGAAGCATCTGCAATCATAATTTCACCAGGACAGAATTTTTTAAATCCACCTCCTGTACCAGAAACTCCTACAGAGATATTTACATCAGGATATAAAATTGTGAATTCTTCAGCCACAGCTTGTGTAATTGGAAAAACAGTTGATGAACCATCAATTAATATTTCGCCAGAAAGGCTTTTAGTTGCTGTTTCACTAGCTACTGTTTCACTAGCTACTGTTGTATTTACCGCAGCTGTTTCATTTGCAGAATTATCATTTGTTGTTTCAGAGGTATCACTTCCGCCACAAGCTGTAATTATTAAAGCTATGGCCAAGAGGATAAACCAAAACTTGGATTTTGAACTATTCATTAATTTCCTTTCAAATTTCATTTGTTAAGGAAAATATATAAAACTCAAGTAAAAATTAGGTAAACCTGAAATTAACTGAAAGTTAATTAAATTAGTTCGGTTTCAGAAAACCAAAGTCCCCTATTAAAGGCAAGAATATAATTTTCGTAACCTAGAAAATCTTTTTTTAAATCATCAGGAACATTAAAACCCCACCAGTCTTTTTTAAATTGTGACCTGTGTGCATGCATTGCTTCAATTTTTGTTTCAACATATTGAGAACCATTTATTTCAACATTGATGTCTTCATGTTGACTACCTACAGGGTTAAATCTATTAAATTCTTCCTCAGAAATTATCCCTGCCTCAAACATTTTTTCACGTCTAGCTTGAATCTTATTCTTTGACCAAGCACTGTAGTAAAGTCTCTCAGGAATCCATAAATCTTGACCTTCTTTGAGTGGAAATTTATCTATATCACCAGCAGCAAAATATGCAGCAGTTCCAACTCTATGCGTTTGAATGTGATCTGGATGTCCATAACCACCAAAAGGGTCGTAAGTAACAACTGCATCAGGCTTATATTTTCTAATAATGTCAACTAGTTTGCCTACTGGTCCAAAATAATCTTGTCTCCAAAATGAATCAGGATGATTATTTTCCTCTGTCCCCATCATGCCTGAATCTTTATAACCTAACCATTCAAATTCCTTAACTCCTAGTACAGATAAGCTAGCTTCAAGTTCTCTTCTTCGAATTTCTGCAAGCTTTGGAAATAGTTCATCAGGATTCTCATAATTATGAATCTCACCAGCAGACCCATCTGTAGCTGTAGCCACAATTACTCGGTGACCTTCTTTTGCATATTTTGCTAAAGTCACACCAGTAGACACAGTTTCATCATCTGGATGAGCATGAAATGCAAGTAGTGTAGACATTACAGTTCTTGAGATTGTTTAGCTAGAGCTTTGCCTCTCTCGACTGCTGATTCATGACCTTCGGCAACTTCTTCTACTAACTCACCAAGAACTATTACTTTTTCTCCAGTGATTTGTAGTACACCACCAGAAATAGCAAAACTAGTTCGATTATCTTTATTCTCTATTGTCAATCCCCCAGGCAGTAATGTAGCTACTGTTGGTTCGTGATTATCTAAAATTCCAATCTCACCATTAGGTGTTCTTGAAATGACCATTGTGGCTTCACCTGTATAATAATTTTTTTCAGGACTAACAACTTCAACGTTCATCTAAGAAGTTTTTTCCAATTCTTTTGCCTTAGTCATTACTTCGTCTAGTCCACCAGTCATATAAAAAGCTTGTTCTGGAACTGTATCTAAGTCACCACTTAGAATAGTTTTAAATGCTTCGACCGTATCTTTAATAGTTACAAACTTACCTTCAATACCAGTAAACTGTTCTGCAACGAACATAGGTTGTGATAAGAATCTTTGAATTCTACGAGCTCTACCAACTATTTGCTTATCTTCCTCAGATAATTCATCAATACCAAGAATTGCAATAATGTCTTGAAGATCGTTATATCTTTGAAGCACTCTTTGTACTTCTCGAGCAGTTTGATAATGATCATCTCCGACAACACCTGGATCTAATATTCTAGATGAGGAATCTAGTGGATCAACTGCTGGATAAATTCCAAGGTCAGCAATAGATCTAGAAAGCACTGTTCTTGCGTCTAAGTGAGCAAAAGCAGTATGTGGAGCTGGGTCTGTAATATCATCAGCTGGAACATACACTGCTTGAAGTGATGTAATAGATCTACCTTTTAAAGAAGTAATTCTTTCTTGTAAGAATCCCATTTCATCAGCAAGTGTTGGTTGATAACCTACAGCTGAAGGCATCCTACCAAGAAGAGTAGAGACCTCTGAACCTGCTTGTGAAAATCTAAAGATATTATCAATGAACAAAAGAACATCTTGTTTTTCTTCGTCTCTAAAATATTCTGCCATTGTTAATGCAGAAAGAGCTACTCTAAGCCTCACTCCAGGTGGTTCATCCATTTGACCGAAAACCAGTGCTGTTTTATCGATAACTCCAGACTCTTGCATCTCTCGAAACAAATCATTTCCTTCACGAGTTCTTTCACCTACACCTGCAAACACTGATACACCACCGTGTTGAGTAGCAACTCTGTTAATCATTTCTTGTATAAGAACAGTTTTACCTACACCTGCACCACCAAATAATCCAATTTTTCCACCTTGTACATATGGCATGAGGAGATCAATAACTTTAATTCCTGTTTCAAACATCTCATTTTGAGCTGTTACTTCTTCATAAGGAGGAGGTTTTCTGTGTATTGGCCATTTTTGTTTTACACCAATACTTGAAGTCTCTACATCTAGTGTTTCTCCCAATACGTTAAAAATATGTCCTAAAGTTTCCTGTCCAACTGGGACGGATATTGGAGCACCTGTATCTGTAACCTCTGCCCCTCTTCTTAAACCGTCGGTACCTTGCATAGAGATTGTACGTACTCTACCTTCACCTAAATGTTGCGCTACTTCTAAAACAATAGTGCTTTTTTTACCATCTAACTCAACATCAACTTCAAGTGCGTTTGTAATCTCTGGTAGAGAGTCTTGGGGGAAAGCAACGTCAACAACTGGACCTGCAATCTTTACAACTCTTCCTGGATTTTCACTCATTTACTCTTCTCCTTATCCTGCTAAAGCTTCTGCTCCACCAACTATTTCAGAAATCTCTGTAGTTATCTCTGCTTGTCTTGCTTGATTACTTTGTCTAGACAAAATCTTGATTAAATCTTCTGCATTGTCTGTTGCAGCCTTCATTGCTCTCATTCTTGACGCGTGTTCTGAAGTTGATGAGTTAAGCAATGCTGTAAAAATAGCAGCATTTGTATAGTTTGGAATTATCTCGTTTAACACTTCGGCTGCTGAAGGTTCAAAAGTATAATTTCCTTTAGTTTTTTCTTCATCAGATGTTTTATCTTCAAAAGGTAGCATCTGTTCATAAACAGCTCTTTGCGTTATCGCAGATTTATATTCAGTGTAAATAATCTCAATATGATGAGTTTTACCAGAATTATATTCATCTATTAATGGATTCATTATTGATAAAGCATTTTCAAACTTTGGCTCATCAGTAACACCTTCAAATGCACTTTTTGGATTAATACTTCTATAGTTGAAGTACCCATCTGCTTTTTTTCCTACAGTTACTATTTCAACATCCGCTCCATCTGCAAGGTATTCATTTCTTCTAGACTCAGCAATTTTTAAGATGTTAGAGTTATATGCACCAGCTAAACCCCTATCAGAAGTTATTACCACTAAAGTAACGTTCTTTTTTCCTGAGACTTCAGGGGGCTTAGGTAGACTTCCTGAATTAGCTAATTCTCGAATAATCTCACCTAAAATTCTTGAATAGTTCTTAGATGTATTTAAGCGTTGTTGAGCTTTTACTATCCTTGATGAAGCAATTAGCTCCATAGCTCTAGTAATTTTTTTAGTCGACTTAACACTCTTGATACGTCGATTTATCTTTCGAAGCTCAGCACTAGCCATTAATTAGTCTTTCTTCTCTAAAGTTTTAACAAACGCTTCAACTGCATCTTTAATTTCATCTGGTAACTCACCTGTTGTTTTAATAGTATTTAAAACTTCAGAATATCTTGTTTTAATAAACTCAATAAGTGCTGTCTCTGTTGCTGGTATATCAGCTGGTTCTACTATATCTAAGAAACCTTGTGTAACAGCATATAAAGAAACAACTTGTTCTTCCATTGGAACTGGTTTGTATTGTGGTTGTTTAAGTAGTTCAACTACTCTTCTTCCACGATCTAACTGTGCTTGTGAAGCAGCATCTAGATCTGAACCAAATTCTGCGAAAGCTTCTAGCTCTCTAAATTGAGCTAAGTTAATTCTTAATGGACCAGAAACTTTCTTCATTGCTTTAGTTTGAGCTGCACCACCTACTCTAGAAACTGAAGTTCCAGGGTTAACAGCAGGTCTTACACCAGAATAAAAAAGCTCAGATTCAAGATAGATCTGACCATCAGTAATTGAGATAACGTTTGTTGGAATAAAAGCTGAAACGTCACCAGCTTTAGTTTCAATAATTGGTAAACCAGTAAGCGAACCTCCACCTAATTCTTCACTTAATTTTGCACATCTTTCTAATAATCTTGAGTGTAAGTAAAAAACGTCACCAGGATAAGCTTCTCGTCCCGGTGGTCTTCTTAGTAATAATGAAATCTGTCTATAAGCAATAGCTTGTTTTGATAAATCATCAAAAACTATTAAACCGTGTTGACCGTTATACATCCAATGTTGCCCGATTGCAGATCCTGCATATGGTGCGTACATTTGTAGTGCAGCAGCAGCGGAAGCAGGAGCATTAACAATCACTGTTTTATGTAAAACACCGTGCTCTTCAAACTTTTCTACAACTTCAGCGACTGTTGATGATTTTTGACCAATTGCAACATAAATACATTTAACATCTGTATCTTTTTGATTAATAATTGTATCGACAGCAACTGCAGTTTTTCCTATCTGTCTATCTCCAATAATTAACTCTCTCTGACCCCTACCAATTGGAATCATAGAATCGATAGCTTTTATACCTGTTTGAAGTGGCTCTCCTACAGGTTGTCTCTCAACAACGGATGGAGCTTGAAGTTCAAGCCTTCTTCTTTCTGTAAACTCGATAGGTCCTTTGCCATCAATTGGGTTTCCTAGAGGATCTATAACTCTTCCTAAAAATCCATCGCCAACACCTATTGAAAGAACTTCACCAGTTTGCTTAACAGGCATTCCTTCCTCAATATGATTCGATTCACCCATTAATACAACACCAATAGAGTCTTCTTCAAGGTTAAGCGCTACACCTACCAGGCCTCCAGGAAATTCCAAAAGCTCAGATGCCATTACATTTTCTAAACCTTTTACCCTTGCAACACCGTCAGCCATTGCAGAGACATAGCCAACTACATCATCTTTTACAGAATCTTTCCAATCACCAAGTGATGTCTTCAGTGATTCTGAGATGGCTTTTGCGTCAATATTAAGATCGCTCATTCTACCTACCTTTTAGTACAGTTTTAATATCTGAAAATTTTGAAGAAAGTAAACCATCAAATGTTCTTTCTCCTACACTTACACTTAATCCACCTAATACAGATGGATTGACTTCAACACTTAACTCAACATCTGTGCCAAGTTTATTTTTGATAGCACTCTTTAATGCTTTCTGTGTTTTGTCGTCTAATTCGATTGCACTAACAACTTTAGCCAACGAAGCACCTCTTTTATTAGCGATAAAATTGGCAACATTTGACTGTATATCTTGTAAATTATCAGCATAACCCTGTGAAATTGTGAGAGTTACTAAATCTACCGTTAGCGGAAGTACTCTGGAATTTAACAAATCTTGTACAGCATTTATCTTTTTTTCAACAGGAATACCAAAATTTCTAAAAACATCTAAAGCTTCTGAGCTCTCAGACAATGATTTGAAAACTTGGAGGATTTCGTTTTCAACTCTCTCTGAATCTTTAGATGAAGAGATTATTTCGACTAAACCTTTTGAAAATGACTCAACTGACATTATCTAACTTATCCCAATTCCTTTATAAAATTATCAATTAGTTTTTGTTGATCATCTTTAGACATTGATGATGCAACTTTTTGAGAAATTTGAAGCGAAAGTTCTGCAACTTCACCTTTCAAATCAGAAGCCAATCTTTCTTTTTCGGCTTCAGAATCAGCTTTTGCCTTCTCAACAATAGCGCTTGCTTCACTCTTAGCTTCAGCAAGTAATTCTTCTTTAATTTTTTCAGCAGCAGCTTTACCTTCATCAATAATTTTTTGAACTTTAGCATCAGCATTTGCAATAATTTTGTCATATTCAGCTTTAGATTTTTCAGCTTCTACTTTTGTGTTTTCAGCTTCTTGAATCTGACCTTCAATTGCAGCAGCTCTGTTTTCCAAAGTTACATTTAATGCAGGTAGTGCCCATTTCCAAATAAAGAAAAATACTACTGAAAACGCAGCAACACCAGCAACAAGTTCAGAAGTTGCAGGGAGAAGTAGATCTAAACCTGAGCTAGATTCTTCAGCCTCTGCTAACAAATTTTCTAAATTTAAAATCACTTTTTACTCCTATACCAAAAAGAATAAAACGAAACCAATTAGTGCTAGCGCTTCGGTAAATGCTATACCTAAGAACATTGTTGTTCTTACCATACCAGCAGCTTCTGGTTGTCTTGCCATCGCTTGTACAGCATTACCAGCAATAAGACCAATTCCAACACCAGGTCCAATCGCAGCTAATCCGTATCCTATTAACGCGTATGCAGCTTCCATTTTCCTCCTTATTAATTAATGCTCTGGGTGCAGAGACGTTTGTATATACACAGCAGACAACAAAGTAAATATGTATGCCTGCAAAATTGAAACTATTAATTCAAATCCGTAAATTAAAAGGCCTAAAGTAAACCATGCAATACCTACAGGTGCCTTAGAAATTATATATTCTGAAACTCCAGGCTGGACAATAAAGAAGTATCCAGATGCTAATAATAAACTCAACATAACATGGCCAGCAACTAAATTTGCAAAAAGTCGGACTGCCAAACTAAATGGTCTAACAAGTAAAACAGAAATTAACTCAATTACACCAACTAGAGGTTTTAGAGCTGTTGGAACACCTGAAGGCCAAACAAGATGAGTTATGTATCCAAAACCTTGTTCTCTAACGCCAACAAACACAAATATAAAGTAAGTTACAAGACTCAAAAATAATGGTATAGCCATTCTTGAAGTAATAGGAAAATTGATAAACGGAGCTACTTCAAATAAATTTCCAAACAAAATAAACAAAAAGATCGATAATAAATAAGGTGTAAACCTCTCTCCACCTCTTCCAATAACACCAACAGCAATTTCATCTTTTACCAATGAAAAAATTGTTTCTACAACTGATTGGAGTTTACCTGGAACAACTGATTTCTTTCGTAACCCAAAAAAGACTAGTACTACAGGGATAAGTGCTGCTAGAACAATTAAAATTTCAGTTCTAGAAATTTGAGTTCCAGCAAAATTTCCAAATTCAAAAAGTTCTTTTACGTTTGCTGGTTTACAAACAACTTCATTTATAAAGTCACAAGTCTCTGCTGCGGTTATCATTTGCCCAATCTAAATCTATGTCTTTTCTCTTAATTACCATAGCCATTTCTATAAATAACATGGCTAAAAACACAATTGGCACTGTCAAAGACATTGCCAAACTATCAATAGGATAAATGTTTTTAAAAAATAAGAGAAGCCCAAAAATGAAAATTAATCTGAAGAAATAGCCAAAAAGTGCAGCAAAATAATAGAAATTTAAAGAAATTTTTGCAGCATAGGACATGATGAATGCACCTAGATAAAACCCCATTGCAACAATTATTCCTGATATTAAAGAAGTTAAGAAAGAATCTGTAGATTTAATCAAGAATAAGATTGGAACTAATAAATAAATCGGTGCTGCTCTGAAAAGCATTCTTTTTGCTAATGCAATTTCTACATTCACTTATTCTTCTTTTCCATTTTTTCAGAGTATTTCCACATTTTTCTATACCCATCGTAAATACCAACTAAAACAAAAATAATTACTGGAATTGGTTTGTATCCAATAAAATTTTGAATAATTAAACCAACAATGAGTCCGCTAATTATAGATGTTGAAAAAGAAGACACTGGTCCATACTCTTCAAGTGAAAATTGAGAATTAGCCATATGGTTGAAAAGATTTTGCTAATGCTTTTACTTCACTTTCTAAATCTTGCAATTTCTTTTCATCGGATCTATTTTTTAGCATTTCTGTGATTAAGAATCCAACTTTTCTAAGCTCTTCTTCTTTCATACCACAGGTTGTAACTCCAGGTGTTCCCATTCTTATTCCGGAAGTTATAAACGGTGACCTTGGATCAAAAGGTATTGCATTCCTATTTAAGGTTATACCTTTACTGTTCAATAGAATTCCTGCTTCTTTTCCAGTTAAGTCATCATCAACACTTCTTGTATCAACAAGAACGATGTGGTTTGTTGTACCACCACTAACAACTCTTAAACCTTGTTCTTTAAAAGAATCAGATAACGCGATCGCATTATTTACAATTTGTTGAGAATATTGTTGAAACTCTTCTGTTAAAGCTTCTTTAAAGCAAACTGCCTTTGCAGCAATTTGATTATTTAAAGGACCACCTTGTGCTCCAGGAAACGTGAATTTATCAATATCTTTTGCATACTCTTCCTTGCAAAGAATTAATCCACCTCTTGGACCTCTTAAAGCTTTGTGTGTTGTGGCTGTAACTACATCAGCATATTCAACAGGATTATCAAGAACTTTTCCTGCTACTAGTCCTATGAAATGAGCTGCATCAACCATGAATTTAGCATCAACTTCATCTGCAATTTCTTTAAACCTCTTAAAGTCAAGAGGTTGAGAATATGATGAGTAACCAGCAACAATAAGTTTTGGTTTATGCTCTATAGCCATTTCATAGACATTGTCCATATTGATGAGTTCAGTCTTTGGATCAAGTCCGTATCCCACAAAATTATATACCTGGCCAGAAAAATTTACTGGGGAACCATGTGTTAAATGTCCTCCTTGATCTAAAGACATTCCAAGTACAGTATCACCAGGTTTGATAAGTGCTAAGTAAGCGGCCATATTTGCAGATGAACCCGAGTGAGGTTGAACATTAGCATGTTCTGCATTGAAGAGTTTACAGGCACGGTCAATTGCTAGCTGCTCGATTTGATCAATTATTTCACAACCTTCATAATATCTTCTTCCAGGAACCCCTTCTGAATACTTATTAGTCAATACTGAACCAGATGCTTCCATGACTGCTTTAGAAGCAAAGTTTTCTGATGCAATGAGATGAATGTGTGTATTTTGTCTATTTAAATCAGCTTCAATTAATTCACTTATTTCAACATCTGCTGTTGATAAATTTTCTTGAGAAGCACCAGTTTTTGACATAGTTATATATTAACAGTAACTTGGTGGCCATTTAAGTGGCCCTTCTCTTAATATTTCCCATTCATCTTTCGTAAAATCAACTATTGTTGAACCACTACCTAGTACTGACTCACCTTCGAGATAAATTGCAATTTTTGACTCGAACTCATTTTCTGCATCTATGTGGTTTAATATATTTTCATTTCCAGAAATATTTGCACTGGTAACAGCTAATGGACCTGTATTTTTCAATAATTCGATAGCTAATTCATTATCGGGAACTCTGATGCCAATTGTTAATGGATTGTTTGTTCCAACACCATTTGCAAATTTTGCTTTAGTTTCAACAATGATAGTTAAAGGTCCTGGCCAGTATAGTTCTACAACATCTGGAATTTTAGAAACAACATCTAATTTACTTATTTCCTCATACGAACTGATTAAAACTGAAAGTGGTTTATCTAAACTTCGCTCCTTTAATTCAAAAATTTTATCTACTGCACTTTGTGAATAGGGGTCCACTCCTATTCCATAAACTGTTTCAGTAGGAATTCCAATAATTTTTCCTTCTTTAACTGCATTGATTGCATCGCCAAGATTATTTTTTAGCAATTATGTACCTATCTCTTTCAACCAAATCTTTAACTAATTTTACCTCCGACCAAGTAGATAACCTACTTAGTATTTGATGAGCATGAGAAACATCAACCTCTAAGAAAAGAGTTGTATTCTCAAAATTTTTATCTTCAATTTGTGTAATCAATTTATTAATGTACAGCATTCCATCTGTACCGCCATCAAGAGCCATTAAAGGCTCAAACTCAATAACTTCTTTATCTAAAGATGAAAGTGTAGAGGTAGGAATGTATGGTAAATTAGCAACAATTAAATCAAAATCTGTGGAAGTAACATTTTCCAATAAATCAGAATGGTAAAGATTAATTTCTAAGTTATTGATAACAGAGTTTTCATTAGCTAAAGACAGTGCTTCGTAAGAAATATCAACCGCATCAACATTTGAATCAGGAAATAACTTTTTTAACATTAACCCAATACAACCTGAACCAGTACCAACATCTAAAATCTTTTGAGGGTTGCTACATTGCTCTTTAATTAGTTCAACAAGATATTCAGTTTCTGGTCTTGGTATTAAAGCTCTTGAATCTACATTAATTTGAATACTATAAAAAGGTATATATTCTTCGATGTATTGGAGAGGCTCATGATTGAGTCTTCGAGAAAGCAAGCCAGAGTATACATCTCCATAGTCTTCTTGGTTCCCTACAATCTCTTTGGCTTTTTCACGAAGTCTTGCTAATTCATGTTCAGGGAGTGACTGAATCTCCATTAATCTTCCAAATTTGCAAGTCGTGAAGCTTCATTGTCAGCAACAAGTGCATCAACAAACTCTTCTAAATCTCCATCTAATACTTGGTCTAATTTTTTTAATGTAAGATTTATTCTGTGATCAGATACTCTATTGTCTTTATAGTTATAAGTCCTTATTTTATCTGATCTCTCCCCTGAACCGACTTGTTCCTTGCGATCCTTAGCTCTCTCTGCCGCAGCTTTATCTTGTTCTGCCTTTAACAACCGTGCACGTAAAATACGCATAGCTTTTTCTTTATTTTGTAATTGAGATTTTTCATCTTGGCAAGAAACTACAAGGCCAGTTGGGATATGAGTAATTCTTACTGCTGAATCTGTTGTATTAACACTCTGCCCTCCAGGTCCACTGGAACGGTATACATCAACTTTTAAATCGTTTTGATCGATTTTAATATCAACTTCTTCAGCTTCTGGTAGTACAGCAACAGTAGCAATTGAGGTATGTACTCTACCTTGAGATTCAGTTTTAGGTACTCGTTGTACTCTGTGTGCACCAGCTTCAAACTTTAACTTTGAATAAACACCTTTAGATTTTATTGCAAAAATTATCTTTATATATCCTCCCATATCGGAGTCTGTAATTTCAATAGGTTCTACTTTCCAACTTTTTCTTTCAGCAAATCGTGTATACATTTTATACAAATCACCAACCCAAATTGCTGCTTCTTCACCACCAGCACCAGGTCTTATTTCAACAAGCACATCTTTATCATCAGATGGATCTTTAGGCAGCAATGAAATTTTAATTTTTTGAACCAAGTTATTTCTTTTTAATTTATTTTCATCAATAATATTTTCAAACTCAATTTTCATATTCTCGTCAGATTCAACTTCAAGCAATTCTTTAGCTTCTTCAATGTCGGTATTAGCATTTTTCCATTGTGCATATAAAGTTACAATCTCGTTTAAATCACTATGTTTTTTAGCCATTTCAGCATAAGTTGATTGATCTTTTGATATGTCAATCTCTGATAATTGTTTTTCTACTTCTGCTAATGAAACTTCAATCGAATTAAGTTTATTAAGTAATGATTTATCCATGATTTACCACCTTAGCGTTACCAAGAATTGTTTCAAATTTATTAGTCTGTTCAGAATTTGATATACAGTTAGCCATTGCTAAGATTGCAACTTCAATCTGTTCATTTGAAGGTACTTTAGTAGTTATTTTTTGAGTCCATATTCCAGGTGATGCAAAGAATTTAGCAATTAATGACGAGCTATTTTTGAAATTGAATTTCAATATTTCATAAGATATCATTGCTACTAAACCAACATGTAAAATCCTTGTAATTGCTGTTAGAAAAAGATTTAAGTTGGGAATAAACGGTAAAGTTAACAAACTTACAAAAACAATTAAAAATAAAAATGAAGTTCCACACCTTATGTGTTCTTTAGGGTATTTTTTGACATCATTAAAATCTAAAGATTTCATATCTTCATATGCTGCAATTGTCATATGCTCAGCACCATGATATTCGAACAATTCCTGTGCGTCTTTTGTCTTTCCAATAAGGTAGATATAGATTATTACGATTATTCCTCTTAATACTCCTTCAAGTAAACCCGTAGAAATTTGTGAATACTGTATTTGCTCAACCAAAACTCTTGGACCTGCAATCATTAAAACTAATATCCCAATTAGGGCTGTATAAGAAAGTATCTTGGATAACAAGCTCTCTTCATATTCTTCAAATTCTGAATAGATTTTCTCAGAGAGCGTTATTGCTTTTACACCTACATACACTGAATCAATTAAAGCAGCTAAACCTCTTATTAAAGGTGCTCCCCAAAATTTTGATCGCTTTATTAAAGGTACCCTTTCTTGATAAAATCTTTGTAAATTATTACTTCGATCTCTAATACCTAAAGACCAACCAGTTGGACTTTGTATTAGCACACCACCTATTACAGCTTGGCCACCATAGGAAATATCTATATCAGACATAAGTCAGATTGTTAAAGAAGTTATTCTTCTTCTTGAGAAGAAGTTTCTTGTTTAGGTGCTTGTCTTGTACTAGTTGAACCGTATCGTTGTTTGAATCTTTCAACTCGTCCTGTTGAGTCAACAAGTTTTTGTTTACCAGTAAAAAATGGATGGCTTGCACTAGAAATATCAAGTTTAACCAGAGGATACTCTTTACCGTCTTCCCAGGTAATTGTTTCACTTGTCTTAATAGTTGATCTGGTTAAAAACGCAAAACCTGCGTCTTCGTCTTGGAAAACTACTTCTTTATAATCTGGATGAATACCTTGTTTCATAGTTCTACTTTACATCAAACTTTAGTTTTTGCGACATCCTTTAAGAATGCATCATTACTTTTAGTCTCTTTTAATTTATCAATTAAAAGTTCTGTAGCTGCCCCACCGTCTAATGCAACAAGTACCCTTCTTAATGTCCATAATGATTGAAGTTCTTGTGGTGAAACAAGTCGTTGTTCTTCTCTAGTTCCAGATGGCGTTACATCTATAGCAGGGAAAACTCTTTTATCAGCTAATTGTCTATCTAATCTTAGCTCCATGTTTCCTGTACCTTTAAACTCTTCAAAAATCACTTCATCCATTTTTGAACCAGTCTCAACTAGTGCAGTTCCTAAAATTGTTAAGCTTCCGCCGCCTTCTATGTTTCTTGCAGCGCCAAAGAATTGTTTTGGTGGAGTTAATGCAGTTGAATCAACACCTCCCGATAAAATCCTTCCGCTTGCAGGAGTTGCAAGGTTATGTGCACGAGCTAGTCGTGTTATGGAGTCGAGCAGTATTACAACATCTTTTCCTTCTTCAACTAATCTTTTAGCTCGCTCTATAGCTAATTTAGAAACTTGAGTGTGTTCTTCTGGTGGTCTGTCAAAAGTAGAATAAACTACCTCACCGTTAACTGATCTTTGCATATCAGTTACTTCTTCAGGTCGCTCATCAACCAAAACAACCATTAAATAAACTTCTGGATTATTTGTTGTAATAGAGTTAGCTATTTCCTTTAATATTGTTGTCTTACCAGCTTTTGGAGGTGATACAATCAAACCTCTTTGTCCTTTACCAATAGGTGCAATTAAATCAATTATTCTTGGAAGAATTTTTTCTGGTTTACCTTCTATTTCTAATTTCAACCTTTCATCTGGAAAAAGTGGTGTAAGTGTATTGAAGTCAACTCTTCTTGCCAATAATTCTGGATCGGCATCATTTACTGTTGATGGTTCAATTAATGCAGGGTATTTCTCTTTCTGCCTTGGTGCTCTTATTGGTCCCTCAACTAAATCACCTTTTCGCATTCTAAATTTTTTAATAGTTCCTGCTGCAACATATACGTCATCCTCACTTGGTTTATAACCATTGCAACGTAAAAATCCATATCCCTCAGGAAGAATGTCAAGTAAACCTCTTCTTGTATCACCTTCCATGATTTCACTGTCGCCTGAACTAACAACTGATGGAGAATCGCTTTCTACTGGTGTCGAAGAAATAACTTCAGCAACAGCTTCATCAGCATCGTCAATTATGCTATCACTGTGCTCTACTAATAAATCTATAAGTTTTGCTTTCTGTAATCCAGAATGATCAATGCCTAAGCTCTCTGCGATAGACCTTAAGTCAGCTACTGGTTTATTTTGTAATTGTGACCTTGCGGACATTTTAACTCCTAATTAAATCAAATTTTTTGGAAATGATTTGTGAATTTCTTGTGTCTGAAAGACATTATCATTATATACATATTTTTTTTAAAAAAGTAGTTTTTATTTATTTTCATCGTAGATACTTTGTTATCGCTGAACTCTACCATCTATGAACTCTGTCATACATTAAATTTTACAATAAAATCAAATCCAAAAAAATTATCTATTAGAAATGTTGGTTTATTGCATCCTCAATAAGTCCGATGTCATTTTCAAGAATCAGGTACTCCTCCTCATTAAGAGAATACTGGTTAGAAAATTCTGGAATAACTTGGTTAATGACATCTTCAAATTTCTTCGGCGAGGCAGTAGCTATGCTAACTGTTGGAAGTTTTGAAGAGAACTGAACTGAAGAAGCTAATGCCGTAGCAGTGTGAGGATCAATAATATATTCATAAGCTATATAAAAACTGTGCAGTTCTTCTAAAATATCTTTATCACTAAATGACAAGGAAGTAAAAACACTTGATAATCGCTCAAAAAGTGCTGTTTCAAGAGATACTTTCCCATCTTTTTGAAGCTCTTCATAAAAACTTTTTGTTGAACCACCTAAGTCATAGATTAATCTCTCTAAACTTGAAGGAATCTGAATATCCATACTTGGTGCAATAGTTTTAATAGTTTCTTTTGGCTCTAACAATCCTGTAGAAATAAATTTTGTAAGTACGTCATTACTATTAGACGCACAAAAAATTTCATTTATTGAAAGACCGTTACTCCTTCCAAACCAAGCAGAGTATGCATTGCCAAAATTTCCAGATGGAATAGCAACATTTACAGGAGAACTAAATTGTTGTGCTAGCCATACGTAATAAGAGGTTTGTCCCATTACTCGAAGCCAGTTTATAGAATTTAAAGAAACCACACGTTTATTGAATGTAACTTTTTGGAGCAACGATTTAGCAATTTTCTGACAATCATCGTAGCTTCCTTTAATAGCTATATTCAAAACATTGTCTTCAATTACTTCTGTCATCTGCCTACGTTGATAGTCGCTTATCTTTTCAAAAGGATGCAATACAACAATATCAATATTGTCTGATCTTTTGACAGCTTCGATAGCAGCACTTCCTGTATCCCCACTTGTTGCGACAACCACAAGTCCTCTCTCTCCAAGTTCCTCTAAACGTTTATCAGCAATTGCACCTAAAGGTTGTAGTGCGTAATCTTTAAAAGATTTTGTAGGACCATGAAACAACTCCATTACATATTTATCCTTTGTTATTTCTTTGAGTGTTGGTTCTGGAGAGGTAAAGCCAGGGTATATATCCAAATCCTCTACATACGATGATGCATCTCTGTCTAAAGCTATAAATACAGTTTTTACGAAATCTTCATAAGATAAATCTTCTTGTGTAAGGTATTTTAAATTTTCTAATGTAATGCTTTGAGGTAGATATAGCCCCCCATCATCTGCAACACCAGATAAGATGATATCTTTAAAGGCTAGACTTTTATTACTTCCTCTTGTGGAATGGTACGTAATCACTACTTTACGAATAAACTCTTACAGTTGAAGTTACAGAACTGACAGCTTCAAGGTTTGCAATATGAGTTATCGCAGTAGTTAAATTTTCTTCAGTTGCTTCATGAGTCACAAGAACCAACTCTGCATTATCTCCTCTACCCTCTTGAATAACACTTTCAATACTGACATTTTCTTCGCCAAAAAGTCCCGCTATAGAAGCCAAGACACCTGGTTCATCTTTTACAGAAAGTCTTATAAACCAACTTGACTCCACACTTCCTATAGACTTACTTCCTCCTACAGATGATCTCAATGGGTACCAATTAGTTTGTTTACTTTCTAGTTGGTGGCATGCACTAAGTACATCTCCAATAATTGCACTCGCTGTTGGAGCAGGTCCTGCACCTGGTCCTGAAAAAACAAGTTGGTTAATATTTTTTCCCTCAACAAGAACGGCATTTAACGCACCTCTAATTGAGGCAAGAGGATGTTTAAAGTCTACAAGAACTGGATGTACCCTTGCATTAAAACCATTGTCAGAACTATCTAACTGAGCCACTAATTTAATTGTTTTATCTAATCTTTTGGCCCAACCAAAATCCTCTTTCGTAATTCTTGATATCCCCTCTGTGAATACCTCATCAGATGTTGGAGAGACTCCAAAACATAAAAGGGAGAGAATCATGGCTTTGTATTTCGCATCTATTCCTTCAACATCATTTATTGGATCGGGCTCTGCATAACCTAACTCTTGTGCGTCATGTAATGCATCTTCATAGGAGCTACCTTCTTCCATAGAGGTTAAAATATAGTTGCTTGTTCCATTTATTATTCCTGCAACTCGAGTTAACTCTTCACCTCTCAAGCTTTCAATTAAAGGTTTTAGAACAGGTATTCCTGCAGCTACAGCAGCTTCAAAATACAGACAGACATTATTTTTTTGAGCAATTGCAATAAGCTCTTCACCACAGTCAGCAATTATATCTTTATTTGCTGTAATAACTGACTTACCTTTTTCTAGCAGAAATTTTATATATTCTTTTCCAGGATTGAGACCACCTAAAACTTCAATAACTATTTGTATAGATTCATCATTAAGTATCTCTTCAAAACTATTTGTAAATAACGAATTATCAAAATCTCTTTTTTTTGAAGTATCTGAAACTAAAACTTTTTTTAAATCAATATTTACTAACTCTCTATCGAAATCTAACAATCTTTCAATCACATTAGAGCCTATATTTCCGGCACCTAAAACAGCTACTGTATAAGTATTATTTTGCATAATTAGTAAGGATAAATGCTAATTAATTTGAAACAAGATGATTTTTATTTAGGAAATTTTTTCTCTAACTAATCTACTAACTGTTGAACCATCTAAACCATCGGCTTTGGCCATGACAGCACCAATAATTTTACCCATTTGAGACATATCAACATCACCTAATTCAGAAAGAACATTATCAATTATTTTTGATACCTCGTCTTCACTTAACTGTTCAGGCAACCACTCACTTAAATAATCTATTTCATATTGTATCTTGGAAGCCATTTCAACACCTCTATCACCCAGTGAGTTGTACTCTTCAACCGCTTTGATCATTTTTTTAACATATGAAGAGATCACATTGAGTACAAGCTCATCGGATGCCTCTTCACCTTTTTCAGCTTTTTTCTTAGCTATCTCAGTTTGCACTTGACGAATAGCATCTAATTTAGGTTTATCTTTAGCTTTCATTGCTTCTTTGAGAGCAGTACTTAAATCATCGATTAATGCCATAATTACTTCCTATATATATGCATTGTATCAGGTATATCTGTTATCACTCCAAATACACCAATTTCAATCAAACGTTCAAACTCTTTTTCATCATTGACAGTCCAAACTGCTGTTCGATCTAAGGGAAGCTCAAATATTCTTGCATCAAATAAAGATTTTTCAATCATGAAAAATAACTCAGCATCGTGGTTTGAAACTGCTTTGGCTTGAAATAAAGCTTCTTCATTATCTAGAATTATTCCATAGTGACATGGAAATAAATTTTTAAAAGAGTTTATAGCTTTACCATCAAACGAAGAGACAAAATCTCCTGGCTTTAAAATAGAGAGCATCTTTTGAAACACTATATCAATTTGTGCTGCATCTAGTGAACTAGTTTTAATTTCAAAATTTACTCTCCCTAAAAGTTGGTCTCTTGAATGCAACACTATATCCTCTTCATCAATCACACCAATTGCTTCCATAACTTCTTCTAAAAACATATCCTTGACTAATTTTCCATTTATATCAGGATCATGTTGTAGAACAAGATAGTTATCTAATGTTATTCGTACATCTGTTTCAACAAAGTCACAGTACTCAAATGCTTTATTTAACCCTTCAATTGAGTTTTCTCTGTAAATTTTGGGTAAACCTCTATGTCCGAAAATATAGTGCAAATTATCTCCCTATAAATTTAAGTTTACTACAATAGATTGTGAAATATTTCACAAAGTAAGAAAGTTAGTGTAAATGCTTAAATTTGATTTTGAACAAGAAGATTGGATGTTAGAAGGTGCCTGTGTGTATGCAGACACTGATCTCTTCTTTCCAGTTGGGTCATCTATGAAAGCAATGAAAAAAGCTAACGAGGCAAAAGCTATTTGTTCAGAATGCCCTGTAGTAACTGAGTGTCTTGAATATGCAATTCGTACAAATCAAGATTCAGGAATATGGGGCGGAACAACTGAAGAAGAGAGACTTTCTTTACGAAGAGTGTACAGAAAAACTGGCTTAGTCGTCAACTCTTAAGAGACTAAACCCGCTCCTCTCTTTGAATCCTTATCGTTTGGAAATTCTACGGCTTGAATGAGAGAAACATTAATTGCAACCTCTCCATCCTCATCTCTATGCATATAGAACTCATTCGCTGCTGCTAAATCTTTTAACTCTTTTAAAAAACTATCTTTATCTTTAATATCAACTTCAATAGCTGAAGTGGAACCTACCATATAAACTTTTGCTTTTACTTTTTCTGCCATGCTTTCTCCTAAAGTACGTTCTCGCCCATAAAGAGAGCTGAGACTGAATCATCTGTAAATATTGATGTTAATGCATTTGCAATTATTCCTGAAACACTCAATATTTCAACATTGCCTAATTTTTCTGAATTTCCATTTTGTTGCAATGTATCTGTCACAATAAATTTATCGATTGGTGCATCTTTTAACTTTTCAACGGAACCTTCTGAGAAAACACCATGGGTTGACACAACATTAACAGATTTTGCACCTCTCTCCTTTAAGATTCTAGAAGCAGCAGCTATCGTCCCTCCCGTGTCTATAATGTCATCAATTAAGATTGCATGCCTATCTTCCACTTCTCCAATAACAGTGAATGACTTTACTTCGTTATGAAGTTTTGGATCTCTTTTTTTATGAACAAATCCGACATAGGCTTCTAAGTGTTTTGCGAATGTAGTAGCTCTTTTAACACCTCCTGCATCTGGAGAGATGATAGATACAGGTTCATCAAACTTTTCTTTAAAATAGTTAACAAATAATGGCATTGCTGTTAAATGATCGAATGGTTTATCTATAAAGCCTTGAATCTGTTGGGTGTGAAGATCGATAGAAACTAACCTATCAACACCAGCTGCCATAAACAGGTCTCCGATAAGTCTTGCAGAAATTGGTTCACGAGGAAGTGCTTTCTTGTCTTGTCTGGAATAAGGATAGAATGGTAGTACTGCAGTTATTCTTTTTGCAGAAGCTCTCTTTAACGCATCAACTATTAACAGTTGCTCCATAATTGTTTTGTTTAAATCACCAGAATGACTTTGCATGACAAAACAATCTCCACCTCTAACACTTTCACCTAAACGAACATAAATTTCACCGCTAGCAAATTGTTTTGTCTCAATTTTGGATAAGCTTGTACCTAAATCTGAAGCGACATTATTTGCTAGATCAACATTGGATGATCCTGAGAATAGAAGCATCTTCTTTTTACCCGGTTGCTCAATCATTTCTTTTTTTTCCTATCCATATAACCTTCAATGTTTTTTTGATTATTTCTTTCAATACCTAATGCTTTTTCGGGTACATCTTTCGTAATTACAGAACCCGCACCAATCATTGCATCTTTACCTATTACCACTGGTGCAACCAACATAACGTCAGAACCAATAAATGCACCGTCTTCAATCTTTGTCTGGTGTTTGTTGACACCATCATAATTAACTGTTATTGCTCCAGCTGAAAAATTTACATTTTCACCTAACTCTGCATCACCAACATAAGCTAGATGTGGGATCTTACTACCAGGACCAATTTTTGAGTTTTTTGTTTCAGCAAATGCTCCAACTTTCACATTTTCAGATAGTTCAGATCCAGGTCGTAAGTGTGCAAACGGACCAATTGTGCCATTAGCTTGTACTGTTGATTTATCGACTACAGAGTTAAAGACTGTTGTATTGCTACCAATTTTTGAATCACTAATTTGAGCATTAGGACCAATAGTGCAATTTTCTCCAATAGAGGTATCCCCTTTTAAGTGAGTATTTGCAAATATTTTAGAACCAGATGCGATAGTTACTGACTCATCTAAATATGTAGTTGCTGGATCTTGAAAGTAAACACCATTGTCCATGAAATGTTGAATTAACTTTTTTTGTAAGTTGTCTTCAACTTCATTTAGTTGGCTCATAGAATTTATTCCCTGTATTGAATGTTCTTCTACTTGTACTATAACCATATCTAATTTTTGATTATTTGCAATACCAATTAAATCAGTTAAATATATTTCACCTTGAGCATTTGCGTTTGTTAATTGATTGATATTAGATTGCAAAAAATCTGCATTAAAACAATATATTCCTGAGTTAATTTCATTTATTTTTCTTTGTTCATCGCTACAATCTTTTTCTTCGACGATGCTAATAGATTCACCATCTCTCACAACTCTTCCATATCCAAAGGGATTACTTGAAACTGATGAGAAAAAACCTAGTGATGCATTTTTGTTTTTTACTTCATTAATTAGTTGATGTAGCGAATCTTTATTGATCAGCGGTACGTCTCCAGGTATCACTACAACGTACTCATGATTAAATTGATTGAAATGTTCGTGCGCTATAACAGTAGCAACAGCGTGTCCAGTACCGTTTTGAGTACTTTGTAAAACTGGGGTTATATCTTTAGCAAGTTCGTTTGAGACTAAATCTGCTTCATGACCAACTACAACATATTTGTGCTCAAAGTCACTTATTACATCGGTTGCAAAATGAATTAATTTTTTTCCTAAAACGGAGTGCAAAACCTTAGGTAATTCAGACTTCATACGAGTCCCTTTACCAGCTGCTAATACTATCCCTGCTATTTTCATCTACTATTTTTTAGCTGGGGGAGAAGGACTCGAACCCTCAACGATGGGACCAAAACCCATTGTGTTGCCAATTACACCATCCCCCAAAGGTTTGTTTTATTATTCTAATCACCTATTTGAGACAAACTACATTCTATTTTTTTGCAAACTTTAAAATACCTTAAATTATTATTTGAGTAATTTCTAAAATTGTTCTCTACTTGAGAATCAAAAAGAGAAAATATAGTTGGACCACTTCCAGACATGAAAAACTTATTTTGAAATACATTTTCAAGTTCATTTTTAATTTTCTTTAAATCTTCGGAGAGTTCTGAGCTAGCCTCCCATAGATCATTAAATATCTCAATATTATTAAATTCATGTTTTTGGGGTGATTTTGTTACTAATTCATCATATTTATTGAAAACCGTCCCAGTGCTTAAATGAATAATTGGAACAGCAAGTATGATTTCAACATTATTTAGAGTGTCTGAATTAAAAGGTTTTAAGACATCGCCAATCCCCTGCACTTTTGATGATGTACCATTGTAAAAAAAAGGAACATCACTACCAACCTCTGTAGCTATTTCAAGCATACTTGGCTCTTCAAGCTGATATGTATCAACTAAATACCTTAGTAATGCCCCAGCATCTGAGCTACCTCCACCAAGCCCAGACTGAAGTGGAATATTTTTTTCTACTGAAATTACAAATTGTTCTTTAAAGCTTGAATTAATTTTTCTCAATAAATTTAATGCTTTGTGCACTGTGGTGTACTCATTATTCAACTGATCAATTGAAAAAAGAATTTTATCCTCTTCTGCTTCATTGATTGATATTTCATCATAAATATCAATTGGAATCATGTCTGAATCGAGAAAATGTAATCCAGAGTTTTGTTGTTCCGATACTTTTAAATTTAAATTAATTTTTGCAGAAGTTAACAATCTCATTTTAAAAACGCAGCAATCTTTAAATACTGTTGAGGTGTAACAGAATCAGCTCTAAGATTTGAATCAATACCAATTTCCTCTAAATTAGTTTCTGAAATGATTGAACTTAGTGAGGTTCTAATTTTTTTTCTTTTTTGCTGAAAAGCAGTTTTTGAAATCTCAAAAGCTTGTAATCTCAAATCTTCGTCTAATAGCTGCTCTCGTTGAATAGTAACAACTGATGAAGTTACCTTAGGTTTAGGGTGAAAACAGTTTTTAGAGACATCAAACTGAACTTTAGCTTTTGTCATTAAAAAAATTAGCACTGATAAAGATCCATAATCTTTACTCCCTGGTTTTGCAACAATTCGCTCAGCTACTTCTTTTTGAACCATAATGACATAGCGATGAATAACTGGCACTTCAATGATTAACTTAACTAATAATCTAGTTCCGATATTGTATGGAAGATTTGAAACTAGAATCCACCATGGTCCTCTAAGTTGTGAATAGTCGAACTCCATCGCATCCTCATTAAAGATTTCAAGATTGGGAATAGTTGAAAACCGCTCTCCAAGTAAAGTTGCTAATTGAGTATCAAGCTCTACAGCTTTAATTCTGTAACTATCTTTTAATAACTCATTTGTAAGGGAACCTGTACCTGGTCCTATTTCAATTATCGGATCAGCTAATTGTCCCTGAACTAATTTTGTAATTTTCCTTGAGATGTTTGTGTCTATTAAGAAATTTTGTCCAAGTTTGTATTTTGGTTTAGAAGCAAGCTTTTCAATCCAGAAATATTCACTCATTTACTTCTCCATTAATTTATTTGTGTTAGCAATTGTAATATCAGATAGCTCTTTAAGGGGGATTGATAGAAGTTCTGAAAGTTTTTTTGCGGTATACATAATATTTGAAGGTATGTTTTTCTTTCCTTTATATGGTTCTGGTGTCAAGTACGGTACATCTGTTTCAAGAAGCAACCTATCAGTTGGAATATGGTGCACACTTTGGTGTAAGTCATGCGCTGTTGTATAAGTAACTATCCCAGAGATAGAGAAATATACATCAAGTTCTACAAACTTCTTTGTCCAATTATTTCCACCGGTCCAAGAGTGTAAGATAATTTTATTTGTGTAAGTTGAACATGAGAGCAAGTCATACATATCTGAAAAACTATCTCTACAATGTAAAATTATCGGTTTATTCATTTCATGAGCAACTTGTAAATGAAATTGTATACTTTCAATTTGTTGTTCTTTAGGCGATAAATTCCTGTAATAATCTAGGCCCGTTTCTCCTATTAAATCTGCTTCCTCCATTAAAAGTGATAATTCTTCTTTTATTTCATGAAAAGTGTCTGCTTCGTGGGGATGTAATCCTGCAGACCAAAAAGCATTCTTTTGAATTTGTTGACTCATTTGTTTTGCACGTTGAGATGATTCAACATTAACACCAGGAATGATGAGATATTCTAAATTAAAAATATCTTCTTCTTTAAAGTCGTTACCCATTAGTTGGATATGGCAGTGAGTATCTACCCACTTCAAATCCTCTAAACTCTCTTTAATATTCACTACTATATAAGAATAGGATTAAATGGAAGTATGAGTAAGGGCAACAAAAGTAAAATTGATAATCTCGGAAGGGTTGTGATACCAAAATCTATTCGAAAAGCACTTGGCATCCAACAAAATGAAGAGATAACTATGTATGTTGAGGATAATAAATTAATTATTTCAAAAGGTTTTAAATCTTGTTCATTATGTGGAGTCCATGCAGTGAATTACCAATTAAACGATAAACTACTTTGTAAAAGTTGTGTCGAAAGAATTAAAGACCTTTAACTGCATCATATACATCATTAACCGAACGATCAGTTAATAAAGAAACTACTTTTGCGATATCTTTCTTCGAAATGTCATTTTTTAATAATATTTTAATTGCATTACTTACATCTTCTGAATTAATAGATTTTGAGTTAATTTTAGAGATAACAAGTGTTATCTCTCCTTTTAATGTTTTTCCCTCTAGTTCATTAAGTAATTGTCCTGGTGTACCTCTATAAATTGTTTCAAATTTTTTAGTCAATTCTCTACATACTGCAATTTCAACATCAATAGAATTTTCAACAAAGTATTCCAAATTTTTCAAAACTCTATTGGGAGATGTGAAACATACAGTTGTCATGTCATTGTTTAAAATTTTATTAAAAAAATCTTGCTTTTCCTTTCCTGATTTTGGTATAAAACCTAAAAATTGAAAATTCTTTGTATCCATCCCTGATAGAGTTAATGCGAGAATTACGCTCGAAGGTCCAGGTATAGATTCAATCTCAAAATTATTTTCAATTACCTTTTTAAGAAGTTCTTCCCCAGGATCAGAAATAAGCGGAGTACCTGCATCAGATAATAAAGCAACTTTCATACCTTGTTCTAAGTGTGAAAGTATTTCTTTAATCTTCAATTGTTCATTTCCTAAAAAATAAGATTTAGTATCTTTTTTAATATTTAATGAATTTAATAAAACTCCAGTTCTTCTCGTGTCTTCACAATAAATAAGATCGACTTCTTTTAATGTCTCGACCAACCTAGCAGAAACATCTGAAAGATTGCCAATAGGTGTGGCGCAGATAAAAAACTGAGCCATGAAATTAGTAACTGTTTAAATTATTTGCTTGAGATTCGATTATTGAAATGTCTTGTGATAAGAATAATCTAACAAATGACCCATCTGTTGATATCCAAACATTTGTTTTTCCTTTATATAGTTTTCCACCACTAAAATCTACGACTTCATCAAATCTATCTTGAACATTTGCCCAATGTATATATGCATCATATATTTCCTTTAAGTCCTGAGCAGTATCTCCAGAAATTTTTACAGACATTACAAGATTTCCATTTGAATTAACATAATCTTTCCATGAGCCACCGCCGAGTCCAACAGCAGCAGTTGTAGACTCCACTCTACCAATGAAATCTTGGAGTACATAAACAATATCTAAAGAACCCAAAGTTCCCTCATCAATTAATTGATAATTTTCAATCTCCAAAGTTGTTATTGATACTTCATCATATCTTTCATTCGTAAAGAATTTTGCACTATCGTAAACTTGTTCTGCAGTTGGCAATGAATCAAGTCCTTCATTTTTATATCTATAAAGTGCTTCATTTAGACCTGTCATCTTATCTTTGTTTAAAATTTCTCTAACTAACTGAGGACCAAATGAGTAGTACAAATCATTTGGTATATAAAAATAACCTGGAAGTTGAACTCTACAAGATATATTTGGAACTTGAGAGTTCATTGTGGTTCTGTCATAGCTATCAAGCCCGTCCTCCCACTTAATTTGAACATAATCAGCCTGTGCTTCCATCAATGCACGAATGCCCGGATAAGCAGAAAAATCATCTAGTTCTTTCATTTCTTGGTACCATTCTGAAACTTGGAAATGTTGACCTTGCAACGAGTGGGTTAACTCATGAACGATAACACTTTGCTCCCAAAGGTTTAGCTTGTCTTGGCCCTTTTTAATTGGCACTCTTAAAATTTTGTCTAATAAATTATATGAACCAGCTGAAGCACATCGTTGAAACTCTGTTATTAGATTCTTCATTTGATCAGGTGTAGCCGTTGTTAAACCCCACATGTTTTCAGAAAGAACAGCTCTCTCCCATTCTCCTTCTTCGTAGTCTTCCTCAAAATCATCTAAGTATGAAACTGCATTATATTCTTGATAGCCGTTGACTGTATATAAATTAAATAAAGGAAATTCGGTAAACTCTAAACCTACTCTTCTCTCTACGAAAGACATCAATTCCTCAAACTGAACTTTCATATTTGGAGACATTTCCAAAAGTTCTATACCAAATTCATCAACAGCCCAAGGTTCCTCTATATAAACTGTTGTTGTAGTTGATGTTGTAGTTGTTGCTTCAGTAGTACTAGTAGTGGAGGTATCTGCAGTTTCTGAAGATACATTTGTATCATCTGTTGCAGAAGAACAACTAACTAATAAAATTGCTAATAAGGTGATTAAAAATTTTTTCATAAGTACTAGATTAACTTTAATCTTAAAATTTGAAAATAATGAATTGGAGGAAAATTGCTAAAAGAATTTAGAAATTTTATCAATAGAGGAAACGTTGTTGAACTAGGTGTTGCTTTTGTAATGGGTGCTTCATTTAAGTCACTCGTAGATGTTTTTACGAATAGACTAATTGAACCAATAATTGGACTTTTAATAAATCTCCCAAGTTTAGATAATTTTGGCTTATTTGGTGATGTTGACCCAAGTACTGGTGTTAGTGTTGGGAGCTTTGGTGCATTTCTTGGTGAAGTGATCAATTATACAATCATTGCTTTCGTAATGTTTTTAGTTATCAAGGCCTATAACCACTTTGAAGATATGGTTCAAGATGATGAAAATGAAGATGTTACGCCTGTAGATTCAAGAGAGGTTCTACTATTAAAAGAAATTCGAGACGGTATTAAAAAACTTAATTCTTAGATATACTCAACAAAGTGAATAATAGTTTAAGAGAGCTTTTTCTATACTCTCAACATCAAAAAACGAAAACCAAACGTGGAATAATATTTTCTGTTCTTAATAAAGTCTTTGACTTAGCACCTCCTGTGTTAATAGGAATTGCTATCGACATTGTGGTCGAAGGTAGTGAATCTTTTCTATCTAGTTTTGGGTTTGAAGATAGAAGACAACAACTCATTGTTTTAGCAATCCTTACATTTGTTATTTGGGGTCTAGAATCACTTTTTGATTATTTATCCGCGGTTACATGGAGGGGAATTTCACAAGATATTGAACATAGTTTAAGAACTGAAACTTTTAAAAACGTATTAACTCTTGATATGAAATATTTTGAAAATAAATCATCTGGAAGATTAATGGCTATCTTAAATGACGACGTTAATCAACTTGAACGATTTCTAGATACAGGTGCTAACAAGCTAATTCAAACAACTACAACAGTTATAGTAATTGGTGGTACATTCCTATATATTTCTCCAATCATTGCTTTGTTTGCATTTATTCCAATTCCTGTAATAATTTTTGGATCTTTCAAATTTACATCAAAAATTGCATCTAGATATGAAAAGATTAGACAAACGATTGAAACGCTGAACTCTAACCTCTCTAATTCAATTTCTGGAATTTTAAATGTTAAAAGTTTTACTAGGGAGAATAAAGAATTAGAGAGAATTACTGATTCATCTTTAGAAGTTAAATCAGCAAATTATCATGCAATTAAATTATCTGCAGCTTTTATACCAATTATTAGAATTGCTATTTTGTTTGGATTTACTGCAACATTATTAATTGGTGGTTTTTTAGCATTAGATGGAGAAATCAAAGTAGCTATGTATTCTGTACTACTTTTTATAACACAACGACTTCTATGGCCACTAACAGAGCTTGGCGATACATTTGATTTATACCAACGTGCTATGGCTTCATTTAGAAGGATCTATTCTTTAAAAATTGAGATACCTGAAATTCAAGACGGAGATATAAACTTTGAAAAGTTAGAAAATAAAATTTGTTTACAAGACGTAAATTTTTCATATGTCAAAAACTTTAATGTTTTAAACCAAGTTTCATTAACTATTAAAAGTGGTGATACAACTGCAATTGTTGGAAGCACAGGTTCTGGAAAATCGACTTTAATAAAATTACTCTTACGACTTTATGAAATTAATTCTGGAAAAATTTTATATGATGATACCGAGTTAAAGGATTTTAAGCTTTCTACTTTACGAGAAAAAATTGGATTAGTTAGCCAGGACGTTTTCTTATTTGAAGGAACTGTCTTTGAAAATATTGCTTATGGGAACTTAAGTGCGACTGAAGAAGAAATTTGGGATGCTGCAAAACAATCAGAAGCCATAGACTTTATTAAAGATTTACCAAATAAGGAAAACACGATTGTTGGAGAAAGAGGACAGAAACTTTCAGGCGGTCAACGTCAAAGAATATCCATTGCTAGAGCAATTTTAAAAAATCCAGAAATATTAATTTTAGATGAAGCAACCTCCTCGGTAGATAATGAAACTGAAGCTGCCATTCAGAGATCGCTTGACGTTTTAAAAAAAGATAGAACTGTCATCGTGATAGCACATAGATTATCAACTATTAGAAATGCTGATTGTATATATGTATTAGAAAATGGTGTAGTAACTGAAACTGGCACTCATGATGAGTTAGTTAATCTAGGCGGAGTCTATACAGGACTTTGGTCGGTGCAGACTGGTGAAAGAGCTTAAGAGACTTTACTAGCTATATACTCTCCTATTGCAAATGATGAAGTAGCTGCAGATGAAGGAGCATTAAGTACGTGTAGCGAATTATCCTTTGACTCAAAAACAAAATCATCTACTAAATTACCTTTAATATCTACTGCTTGAGCTCTAACACCAGAAACTCTTGGGGTGAGATCATTTGCATTAATATCTGGAATAAATTTAGAAATTTCAGTTAAGAAAACTTTTTTATTTAACGATCTATACATTTCACTTAAACCAGTTTTTAAATACTTCTTACCAAGTTTCCACATTCCTTGGTAACTAATTATTGATGTAAATTCTTTTACATTAAAAGTTGACCAATTGTATCCTTCCTTTGCAAAAGCTAACACCGCATTTGGACCTGCTTCAATATTTCCATCTATCGTTTTTGTTAAGTGAATCCCAAGAAAAGGTAAGTTAGGATCAGCAATTGGATAAATCATATTATTAACATAATTTGATTTTTTAGAATCAATCGTAAAATATTCTCCTCTGAATGGAATAATTTGTAAATTTGGTTCTAAATTATCCAGTTTTGCAACAGTATCAGAATATAAACCTGCGCAATTAATTAAAAATTCAGTTTCAAATTGATTTTCTGAAGTAAAAATTTTCTTAAGATTGCCATCATCTTTAACTGCATTAACTTTATTGAAATATTTAACTTCTCCGCCTAAAGAGAGAAATTTTGAAATAATTTTTTCAGAAACAACTTTATAGTCAACAACACCTGCCTGAGGCACAAAAAGTGCGGTTTCAAACTTACAATTTGGTTCTTTTTTTAAAATTTCTTTTTTATCAAAGATGGATACACCTTCCATCCCTAAGTTTTTTGCTCTTACATATAAATCTTCAATTTTAGAAATCTGATCATCTACTACAAGTTTGCCTTCTACTCTATTTGGAACTTTTTCAACATCAATAAACTCTAACAAGAGCTCTCTCCCTCTAATACACAAGTTCGATTTAAATGAATTAGGTTTGTAGTATATTCCCGAATGAATAACACCTGAGTTTCTTCCTGATTGATGCAAACCTGGTGATTTTTCTTTTTCTAATATTAAAACTTGATAACCTTGTTTTTTTAACTCTAACGCAGTAGAGGCACCAACAATGCCAGCACCAATAACAATATAATCATAAGAATTATTCATTTTTGGTGGAGGTGCGGGGAGTCGAACCCCGGTCCTTCCAAGCTACCTAACAGCTTCTCCGAGTGCATCCGATGATTTACTAACAGGCTAGTCACCGGAACCTATGACCTGCTAGGTTTACCTAAATCTTAAAAGTTAGTCGGTATCCTAACTTAGCATCCCACATTGCGACGCCATTGCTATCCGAGGTGGGAGCCCCGATAGGTGACGAGCAGCTTATGCTGCTAAAGCCAACTTAGGTTTGGCAGTTATATTTTTTTCCTACGTTTTTAACGAGGCCCTAGGACCCTCGACTCGCTACTGAGAGACTCACTTCAAAGTCGAAGCCAGTTCACCCCCATACTCTTTAATAAGCTATAAAATTATACTTGACGTTTAAGGATTTTAAAATATGAAAATTAATAAACAAGAATTTCAACTTGGGGAAGTTGCTGAAGTAATTTTAGATTCACAAGATAACGATGGACTAATTTTTGTGCCAAAAAATATTGAACTAAAACTTTCAATTGAAAACTATTTTGGAAAAATTTTAATTAATACAGTTGATATCTACACAAGAGAAAATGAGTTACAACTTTCAAAATCTGGAATAGAGCAAAAATTAGGTAATTTAGACATTAAATTACTCGATAGATATTTATTTAAAACTCTCTCTGACAAAAGTGGAATCGCGTACTCCCCTTATCACTATTTTCCAGAATATGATTTTTCTGTTTTTGAAAAAAATAGGCGTCCTTCTGATTTAGATTGGGCGATGTTTGCAACTTTATATATATTCAGCTGCAACGTATTGCCAACTACAGTCAAAATTGAGCTAGCAATGGCAAAATATTTAAGAATATCCGAAGAAAACTTTAAACGCTTCCTGAAAAAAATTCCACCAACTTTATTTATGAAATCAGGTCATTCTGATTCAAGAGGTGGAAATGTTTCTTTTGATGCAGAAATTTTAATTAAAAATTATTTAGGAAGTGCATCAAATAGTTACGAAGAAAATCCTTATTTGAAGTTTTATTCAGATTCAGATTTAGCTTGAGGTCTAACCATAGATAAAATCTTTAAAGGTTTTATTTTCCAAATTTCTCTTGATTTAATATTTTTTTCTTCCCAAGTCTCGTTTATTTCTCTCTTATAAGGTTTTCCTGTATAGCGAATTGATAATTTATCAATATGGTCATTTGCTTCTTTAGTTTCATTAATACTTTCTAC